>Ga0256405_10000546_pt1 | contig 123556 bp, 101 predicted proteins | sample RumenRJG_02DNA_FD_189096 | JGI IMG/M metagenome (GOLD analysis project Ga0256405, IMG submission 189096) | Bovine rumen microbial communities from Lethbridge, Alberta, Canada - RJG_02 | ecosystem: Host-associated > Mammals > Digestive system > Stomach > Rumen | place: Canada: Alberta... | reverse complement strand
AACGTCAATCGCCAACTGATGGCCACGACGAAGACGGTGGGGCAGGTGAAGGTGGAGGCACTGATTCTGTTGGCCACATCCCTCCCCTCAGCAGGGGAAGACAGAAGCGCCCCCAAGTTCTATTCATCAATGGGTGCTGCCCTGAAGCTGGACCCTACACGCATCCAGATTACGGAGTTCTGGAAAGTGAAGGGCGACCCCTTGGCACGTGCCCTTCGTAACAGGTTCAAGAAGGAGAAACTGTTTCCCAAGCGCAAGTTCCAATGCGTCTATAGCGACGAACTGGTACAAGCAAAAGACGAGGGAAAAGGTTCCCTCGTCCATATCACTGCCATCTTCGGTTTCATGCTGGCAGGATTAGTCATTCAAGACGCCACAAAGCTATAAGTTATAACAGGGCGGGGAGCTCGTAGAGGTGGGTGCTATTAGAACCCTTGATGAGGATATAGCGGCCCTGTGGCTGATTCTGTGCTATCTCGGCTTTTACCTCTTCGACATTCGCAAAGGTGCGGAAGGGCGATTGACCATTGACCGCTTTCTGGAACTCAGCACCGACGAGCCATACCTCATCGAAACCTGCCTGCTGCAGCTGGGCAACGACCTTCTGATGCTCCTCTTGCGAGACGTCGCCAAGCTCGCCCATCATACCCAGAATAGCCATCTTGGGCGACACCTCCATGAGTTGGAAATTGTCGATAGCCGCCTTCATCGAGGTGGGGTTGGCATTATAGGCATCGACGATGAGGTGGTTCTTCTCCGTCTCCGTCAGCTGTGAGCGATTGTTGGTGGGCACGTAGTTGGCGAGTGCATGATTAATCTGCTCGAAGGGGATGTTGTTAACATAGCCGACAGTGATGGCAGCCAGCATGTTGTCGAGGTTATAGGCACCAATAAGGTGGGTCTGTACCTCCATCCACTCGCTGGTGTAGCCCGCATCGTGGTCTTGCTCGCGCCAGCGGAACTTCAGGAACGGTGCACACGAGACGACCTCGCCACGAATCAGGATGTCCTCGTTGTCACTCTGGCCATAGTAGTAGATGTCCGGTGAGTGGTGAGAGGTGAGAGGTGAGAGGTGAGAGGATACCATCTGCATCAAGTATTCATTGTCGCGATTGACGAAGATGGGACAGTCGTGAGCGATGAGGAAGTCATAGAGTTCACCCTTGGTCTTGCAGACACCCTCGAAGGAGCCGAAACCCTGCAGGTGGGCACGTCCCACGTTGGTGATGAGACCACAAGTGGGTTCGGCCGTCTCTACCAGTGTCTTGATGTCGCCAGGATGCGAGGCACCCATCTCTACGACAGCTATCTCTGTCTGGTCGTCCAGTCGAAAGAGCGTCTTGGGCACACCCACGTCGTTGTTGAAGTTACCCTCCGTTGCCATCACGCTATAGCACTCTGCCAAGACGGCACGAATCAGTTCCTTCGTGGTAGTCTTGCCATTAGTGCCCGTGATGCCCACCATCGGCATCTCAAACTGGCGACGATGCTCACGCGCCAGGTCCTTGAAGGTCTGGAGGCAGTCGTCGACCTTTATGAGATGAGAGGTGAGCGGTGAGGGCTGAGCGGACAGTTCCTCCACATCTTCATCGACGATGGCGTAGGCACAGCCTTTCTCCAGTGCCTGGAGAGCGAACTTGTTGCCATTGAACGACTCACCCTTCAAGGCGAGGAAGATGCTACCCTCAGGACAGTTACGCGAGTCTGTCGTGATACACGGATGCTGCTGATACAGCTTATAGAGCTCTTTGATATCCATTCCCTTAATGATTATTTGTTCTTTTGGGGCGCAAAGATACTATTTTCTTCTGAAACTACCAAATAATTTTGGTGATGATATACTTGTTGGCACAAGATAATCAAACCGCATAAGTTTACGAAAATGACCAGCCAAAATAATCGCTACCATTGCTGATAGCGATTATCTTCACAAAGTGTCTTTCGTTATTCGTCACCAAGCAGCACCTGCGTCGACGCCATCAGGGTCATAGCCTTCCAAACCATCTAGGTCTGTAGTTGCGGATGTGGGTGAAGACGTCAGCATGTAGCAGTTGGACTGAATTCTTACCACCTTTATATCGGGCTGAATATATTTCTTTTTCATTGCTGTGTCCTCCTTATTACTTTACAATTACTTTTTTACCATTCTTAATATAAAGTCCCTTGGCAGGCTTTTCCACCTTGCGGCCCTGCAGGTCATAGAAGTCACCATCTTCCTCCAGAGGTCTTTCTGTAGTCACCAGCTGGATGCTTGTCGTCTCGCCATCGCCTAAGTCAAAGATGAAGGAGTTGACCTTGGGGCCAGATTGACGCAGCAGGAAGTAGCCGCGGAAGCACAGTATTTCCCCATCCGTTTTGGGATAGGTGAAGGTATTACCGTTCTTGATGATAATCACATTCTTATCGCCGCCAGACAGCCATTGGGGAGACATCATGACAGGAATGAAATAAAGGTAGTCGGTAGAGATTTCGCACCATTCGCCATCGACCGTGACACCAATGAATACAGGGTTTACCACGTTGGCACCCACCTTCACCAGATACGGCGTGCCGTGATAGATGGTTGTCGCATCTTTGAATTTGAGGGTTAGTATGCCCGTATCTTCAGCAAATTCGGAATCATCCAATTCCTTCACCTGGGCACCTGCGCCAAACACTGCGGCTATCTGCTCACTGCTGATGTTGAAAGGAGCGCAGAACGTGTTCCAGCCTCCGGCCTTCAGGGTGCGTGTAAGTGTAACGTTCTTCCTCTTGCCGTGAGCGGCGGCAATTGCTGTCGAGTTTTCAGCGTTCTCATTGAGAGGAAGATCCTCCCAAAGAGGAGTGTCACTCTTCACAACGATCATAAGCGTGCCACGATTGGAATAAGGAGAGGCGATTATTGTATACCCGTAGGAAGGTCCGCTCGCACCATAGACTGTCAAGCCTCCGGCTACGGTCAGTGTGCCATTATCTTCGCCGTATAGACCCATACCTATAGCAAAGCCTCTCTCGCAAAAAGTATCATCACATGTAGCCTCAACCTTTCCACCATTGATGTTTACCGTGCCGCCAGCACCATAAGTGCCGCCGCCGATGCCAGAACCACCGTAACCGCCTCGAGCAGTCACGTCACCGCCATTGATGGTTACCGTGCCGCCAGCAACATTAGTGCCGCTGCCGATGCCAGAACCACCGTAACCGCCTTGAGCTGTCACGTTGCCGCCATAGATGGTCACAGTGCCGCCAGCACCATTAGCGCCGCCGCCGATGCCAGCTCCATAACTACCTCCGCGGGCTGTCACGTCGCCGCCATAGATGGTCACGTTGCCGCCAGCACCATTAGCGCCGCCACCGATGCCAGCTACATAACTACCTCCGCGGGCTGTCACGTCGCCGCCATAGATGGTCACGTTGCCGCCATTGCCACCATTAGTGCCGCCACCGATGCCAGCATAATTAAAGTCTCCAACGGCATTCATTTCGCCCATGTCTGTGCCCTCGCTCTGTGCATAGATGTTCAGGGTCTTTCCCTCTCCTACAGTGATACCCTTTTGGGCATCCAGGGAGGCCCCGTCGCAGAGAATGATACTGGCCGTTCCATTTACTACTAAACGGTTGTTGTTAGTAACAGACCCGCTGACTACATAAGTGTAGCCGTTTTCCAAATTGACGGTATTAGCATCCAGCACTCTGTAGTCCGAAGCATTGGCGTCGTTATACTTGACCTCCTTGTCCGTAGCATCCCAATAGGCTTCCCTATATGGCATGCTCATGGGATAGATGGCACTGGCATAGGCAGACCAATATGATGCTTCCTGATAGGCTGTCAGACTACCGTTAGGAACATAAAACTTTAAACCTGCAGGGGCATTCTTGAAGGTCTCGTTACCATACAATGTGGGGGGGGTGGGGGCATTGACTTTCACAAATGCCAAGCTGGTGCAGTCATAGAATGCATTGGTTTCAATATCCGTTACGCCACCGGGGATATCAATGGCAGTAAGCCCAGTACAGCCATTGAAGGCATTATTTCCAATTATCTTCAAGCTGTTGGGAAGAGTGACTGCAGTCAGGTCAGGACACTGATCAAATGCTTCATCAGCGATAACCGTCACCAAACAATTTTCAACAGAAGCCGGAATGTCGATAGTGCCCGTGTATTTTTCATTATTAGGTTTTCTAATAACCTTCAATTCAGAAGCATTCCTATATCGATACCATATATTATTGATGGTGAAATCTTCGAAGCCTTCGATGGAACCTGAGTAACTACTCCACTGAATCTGATAGCCTAATATACAGTCTTTAAGGACTTTGATTGTACGGCCAGAGGACTTGTTGTTATCGAAGGCACCAGTGCCCAAAGTGGGAGGCACTGACGCCCAGACTTTGACTAATTCGAGGTTAGCACAGTTTGCAAATGCGTAATTCCCTATGTCGGTCACGCTGCTGGGAATGACAACTGAAGGCAGGTTGCCGCAATTACAAAAGGCGTTTACTCCTATCGTCGTCAATCCCTCAGGAAGAGTGACGGAAGTCAGTCCGGTACACATTTCGAAAGCATGGTCGCCAATACCCGTCACAGCAAAGCCATTCGTCTGTGCAGGAATAGTGATAGCGCCAGAGTAATTGTTGGCCACGACTTCCACCTCTTTGGGGGCTGTCTTGGTAATCTTATACTTGATGCCATCGACTACAAACACGGCACCTACGGAAGTGTTTTCGGCAAAGTCATTTGCATAATTGCTCCAGTTTGCTGCCGTCTGATAGGCGCCAACACTTCCAATAGGAACGTAGATTATACGACCGGAAGCATTGTTGTCGAACATGGCATAGTTTCCTGTTGGAGGAGTCGATGCATTGCAATAGACAGTGGCCAGGCTGGTACAGTCGCGGAACACATCATTGCTCATGGTTGTCACCGTGCTGGGAATAGTGGCAGAAGCCAAATCGTAGCAGCAAACAAATGCATAAGCACCGATAGTCTGCACGCCTTCGGGAAGGGTGATGGAAGAGAGCTTCACGCAATTGGCAAAGGCGTTGCTTTGGATAGTCGTCAACTGGCTTTGATCTGCATCAGCAAAGGTCACCGTTTCCAGGTTTCCACACAGGGAAAACGCCTCAGCGTCAATGCTCGTCACCGTTTTGGCGATGGTAACAGTAGTCAGATTAGGACATTGATCGAATGCCTTGCCAAGAATGCTTGTGACACCATCTTGGATAACCACAGTTGTAAGGGTTGCATAGTGTTGTGCATCCTCCGTCCAAGGATGGGAAGTCATTTGGCCATCACCTGAGCCATCTTTCAGGATAAACAGGGTGGTGTAGTCATTCCCCCAATCATAATAAACGCCATTACCGCAGGGTTCTGCACTAAAAGCTGCTTGGACTCCAGCTATACTGAGAAGCACGGCAAGGAAAAAGGTTTGTCTTAAGTGTTTCATTTTCTTTAGAATTTATTGTTATTGTTCTCAATCATTTCTATTAATTTATTAGACGCGTGACACTGTTACGCATCCTGCCGGCAGATATAGATAAAAAAGCTCGGACTGCTAATTCTTTCTGTCAATTTCTTTCGTTTTGCAGCAATTTTTATTGTTTTATAGTGCGAAATTACAATATTTCGTTCAATAGCATGTTCTCGTGGCGCACAATTTTGTTCTCACGGCGCACAAGCAACATTTTTTTACGCAAAATCTGCATTTCATTGGATTTTTTTGTAACTTTGCCCCATAAATGCAATGAATATGAAAAAACTTATCTTCATCTTTGCAGCGCTGATGGCGCTGGGCGCTTGTCAGGAAAAGAACCAGTCAACAACTGCTATGCCATCGGATGCCGACAGCATCTACACCTATCAGTATATCAAGATGCACTTCGTGAAGGAGCCGGAACGCTGCCTGGGACTCATCGACACTGCCGAGATGAAGGGTATGATGACTGTCGATAGCTGTAACATGATGCGCGGCTACGTGTACAACACGGGGTTGCAAGACCGCAAGCAGGGCAGGCTCTATATGAGAAAGGTATTGGACCGCGAAGGAATTGACAAGACGAGTGACGTCTACCTGTCGACACTCGACGGCTACACCACGATCTGTATGTCGGAAGGGAAGGCGGAAGAGACACTGAACGCAGCACTGGAAGGCATAGAACTGGCACGCCAGCGCGGTTTAAAGCGACAGGAGGCATCCTTCTACGCTACAGCAGGCTCGGCCATGGAGCTGCAGCGCCCTGGTTCGGGTGAGGCATATTTGAGGAAAGCCATCGACATCATCAGAAGTATGGACGATGCAGGTGCCCAGCCCAAGGCTTCGTACTATATGAGTCTGCTGGCCCAAAGGCTTGGCGAGAACAAGAAATACGCCGAAGGGGCACAGGTATGCCGTGAGCGGCTGGCCTTCATCGACGAGATGGAGCAGAAGGGTATCAAGATGCCTGAGGGCTACTTCGAGAAACAGCGGGGCGGAGCCTACTGCGTGCTGGCCTGCTTGGAGGCGGAATTAGGACACATGGACGAGGCGCGACGCGCTGCCGAGAATTTTGAAAAAACATCATACGCCATGACGCCCACAGGACAGTTTAACATTCTTCCCTACTATGTTAAGACGGGTAACAAAGCCCGCGTGGAAGAGCTAAGCGAGCGACGGGAGGAATTGCTGCAGCAAGGCGACACCATCAGCGAATTATATCGCACGCTGTTCATCAATAGAGCCAACCTGTACAACAGTCTGGGCGACTACCGCCGTGCCTTCGAGGCCACCACGCGCGCCTCTGTCATCCAGGACAGCCTCACAGTCCGTGAACGCAACAGCAAGGCAGAAGAGTATGAGGCGAAGTTTAAGACGCAGGAGGCTGAGATGGCTCTGAAAGAGAAGGAGGCCAGCGAGCGCATACACCTTATTATTATAATAGCACTCGTCACCATCGTTGTTCTGGGCGCACTGGCCCTGTGGCGCATCATGATGGACAGACGCCGTCTGAACGAGCGCAACCACGACCTGTATGCCACCATTCAGCAGATGCTGGAAAAGCAGAACGAAGCAGAGCAGGCTTTGGAAGAGACGCCTGAGACGGCACTGTCGGGCAACCAACAACTGTATCAGCGCATCGTCAGACTGATGAAGGAGCAGAAGCCCTATACCGACAGCAACATGAACCGCGACAGTATGGCCCAACTGCTGGGTACCAACTACAATCTGCTGGCTGATGCCATACGAGAATGTGCCAACGGACAGTCGATCGGTGACTTTATCGAAGACTGGCGATTGCGACATGCCGCACAACTGCTGGCCGAGACCGACCATTCGATAGGCCTCATCATTGAGATGAGCGGCTTTGTTACCCGCAGCCACTTCAATACCTTATTCCGCGAGCGATTCAAGATGACTCCATCGGAATATCGTAAGGCGACCAAATAATCGAATTTTGCGTTAATTCTCCAAAATCCATTGTTCGTTACAAGCTTTTTTCGTAACTTTGAGTTCAATGAACTCGAAGTTACTATGTCTCGGCAAAAAAAGAACCTTTTTCTTTGTTTTGCCCTCAACTTTTCGTAACTTTGCAGGCAGATATGGAATATACACTGAATTGCAATGGCAAGCTATTAGCGTTGAGCGCGCCACAGGTGATGGGCATACTGAATGCCACGCCTGACTCGTTCTATGCGGGGAGCAGGTCGCAGACGGAACAGGAGATTGCCGAGCGTACGCACCAGATACTGGACGAGGGTGCCACCATCATTGATGTGGGCGCCTGCTCTACACGTCCTGACAGCGAACCCGCTACGGAAGAAGAAGAAATGGTGCGTCTGCGAATGGCACTCGCCATCGTGCGTCGTAAGGCCCCCGATGCAATTATCAGCGTGGACACCTACCGTCCAGATGTTGCCCGCATGGTGGTGGAAGAGTTTGGTGCAGACATTATCAACGACGTGGGTGGGCCTGTCACCTCTCACTTCTCACCTCTCACCTCTGGCATGTTTCGCATGGTCAGCCGTCTGGGTGTACCATATATCTATATGTCACGGAAGGCAACGATGAAAGATATCTTGCTGGACTGTGCAGAGGTGGTGGACACCTTGCGCTCGATGGGACAGAAGGATATTGTGGTGGACCCAGGCTTCGGCTTTGGCAAGACGGTGGACGACAATTACCAGGTGATGAACGAGCTGGAGCGCATGCAGATGCTGCACCTGCCCATACTGGTGGGCATCTCCAGAAAATCAATGATATACAAATTCTTAGGATCATCTCCTGAGGAGTCTCTGAACGGAACGACGGCACTCAACACCATCTCCCTGATGAAAGGTGCTGATATTCTGCGTGTTCACGACGTGAAGGAAGCCGTAGAATGCATGAGGCTATTCTCTCACCTCTCACCTCTCACCCCTAACCCCTAATATTATGTTTTTTGAATTTGGAATAAAGGATATTATCGACATCGTGCTCGTCGCTCTGACGCTGTTCTATGTCTATCGCCTGATGAAGGAGTCGCGTTCGCTGAACGTCTTCATGGGTATCCTGATGTTTGTCGTTTTCTGGCTTATCGTCTCACAGGTGCTGGAGATGAAACTGCTTGGTAGCATCCTCGACAAGCTGGTGTCAGTGGGTGTCATCGGACTCATCGTCCTGTTCCAAGAAGACATCCGCAAGTTCCTCTATAATATAGGCGGTCACCAACGCATGCGAGCCTTGCGCCGCCTGTTCTCAAGTAGCTACAAGCAGAGCTCAGAACAGCTGAAACAAATCATCATGCCCATCGTGATGGCGTGTATGTCGATGAGTAAAAAGAAGGTGGGAGCACTCATCGTTATCCAGCGCGCTACCCCACTCGACGATATTGTGGCCACTGGTGAACTCATCAACGCCAGAATCAGTCAGCAGTTGATAGAGAACATCTTCTTCAAGAACTCGCCACTCCATGATGGAGCCGTAATAGTAACCCATCAGCGTATCCGTGCGGCTGGTTGTATTCTGCCTGTCAGTCACAGTCTCGATATTCCCAAGGAGTTAGGACTGCGTCATCGTGCAGCTCTGGGCATTACCCACGAAAGCGACTGCATAGCCATCGTGGTGAGCGAGGAAACGGGAGGCATCAGCGTGGCTATCCGTAGTGATTTCCAGTTGCGCCTCTCGGCAGAGAAGCTGGAGAGTATCCTGACACAAGAGTTGGCGTAAACGTAAACGCAAAATAATTCATCATGCATAATGCATAATTCATAATTATTTTGTACCTTTGCAGACAAGTAAAACATTTTTCAATAAAATACGAACAAACTATGGATTTATTAAGTCAAATCGTAGCGCGTGCTAAGAGTAACAAGCAGCGCATCGTGCTCCCTGAAGCAGAAGAAGAACGTACCCTATGTGCAGCCGACAAGGCTCTGGCTGATGAACTTGCAGACATCATCCTGATTGGTAATCCTGCCAAAGTGGAGGCTCTGGCAAAGGAGAAGGGACTGACCAACATTGGCAAGGCTACTCTTATTGACCCAGAGAACTACGAGAAGAGCGAGGAGCTGGCAGAAAAGCTGGCTGAGATTCGCAAGTCAAAGGGTATGACCATTGAAGAGGCTCGCAAGCTGATTAAGAACCCGCTGTACCTGGGTTGTATGATTATCAAGACCGAGGGTGCTGATGGTCAGATTAGTGGTGCACTGTCAACTACTGGCGACACGCTGCGTCCCGCTCTGCAGATTATCAAGTGCCAGCCTGGCATCACCTGCGTCAGCGGTGGTCTGCTGCTCATCTCTAAGCAGAAGCAGTATGGTGAGGATGGTGTGCTCGTCATTGCCGACGTTGCTGTTACCCCCATGCCCGATGCTAACCAGCTGGCTCAGATTGCTGTCTGCACCGCTCAGATGGCTAAGGCTGTGGCTGGTTTCAAGGATCCTCGCGTGGCTATGCTGAGCTTCTCTACGAAGGGTTCTGCTAAGCACGAGGTTTGCGACAAGGTGATTGAGGCTACCAAGCTGGCTAAGGAGATGGCTCCTGAGCTGAAGATTGACGGTGAGTTGCAGGCTGATGCTGCTCTGGTTCCTTCAGTAGGTGCCAAGAAGGCTCCTGGCTCAGACATCGCTGGTAAGGCTAACGTGCTCGTATTCCCCAACCTCGAGGTAGGTAATATTGGCTATAAGATGGTTCAGCGCCTGGGTGATGCTATCGCTATCGGTCCGGTTCTGCAGGGTATCGCTCGTCCTGTCAACGACCTCTCTCGTGGTTGCTCTGTGGATGACATCTACTACATGATTGCCATCACTGCTTGCCAGGCTATGGACGCAAAGAAGTAATTAAGAGTTAAGAATTAAGAAAATATGAAAATCCTTGTTTTAAACTGTGGCTCATCGTCTATTAAGTACGCTTTGTACAACATGGACGACAAGAGTGTGATGACCAGTGGTGGTGCTGAGCGTGTGGGCTTGGACGGTGCCTTTGTGAAGGTGAAGCTGGCCAATGGCGAGAAGAAGCAGATTATGCACGACATCCCTGAGCATACTGAGGGTGTGAAGTTCATTTTCTCATTGCTGACAGACCCAGAGATTGGCGTCATCAAGAGTCTCGATGAGATTGATGCTGTGGGCCATCGTATGGTGCATGGTGGCGAGAAGTTCAATAAGTCTGTAGTGCTGACTGACGAGGTGCTGAAGGCCTTCGAGGAGTGCTCTGACCTGGCTCCCCTGCACAACCCTGCTAACCTGAAGGGTGTGAATGCCGTGAAGGAACTGATGCCTGGCCTGCCTCAGGTGGGTGTCTTCGATACCGCCTTCCACCAGACAATGCCTGCTAAGGCTTATATGTATGCCATCCCCTACGAGCTGTATGAGAAATATGGTGTACGCCGCTATGGTTTCCACGGAACCTCTCACCGCTATGTATCAGCCCGTGCACTGGAGTTCCTGGGCATGAAGGCCGAGGGTACCAAGATGATTACCTGTCACATCGGTAACGGTGGTTCTATTGCTGCTGTGAAGGATGGCAAGTGTATCGACACCTCTATGGGTCTCACCCCACTGGAGGGTCTCGTGATGGGTACTCGTTCTGGCGATATCGACGGTGGTGCTGTCACGTTCCTGGAGAAGAAGCTGGGACTGGATGCTGATGGTATGAGCAACCTGCTCAACAAGAAGAGCGGTGTGGCTGGTATCACTGGTGGCTCCAGCGATATGCGCGACGTAGAGAATGCTGCTAAGGCTGGTGAGCCTCGTGCGGTACTGGCTCAGGACATGTATTTCTATCGCATCAAGAAGTATATTGGTGCCTATGCTGCTGCTATGGGTGGTGTTGACGTCATTGTCTTCACCGCTGGCGTTGGCGAGAACCAGATTGGCATGCGCTCAGAGGTCTGCAAGGGCCTGGAGTTCCTGGGTGTGAAGTTCGACGACCAGAAGAACAACGTGCGTGGCGAAGAGGTGGTCATCTCTGCCGACGATTCTAAGGTGAAGGTGGTTGTCATTCCTACTGATGAGGAGTTGATGATTGCTACCGATACGATGAACCTGCTGTAAACAGCCAAACTGTTTACACACACTATAAAAGCGAGGCTTGACGGCCTCGCTTTATTGTTTATTGCATTTACGCTATTCGAAAGTCTTGTAGAGTGTCGAAACGGTATGGCGCCCTTCCATCACATCCAGAATCTCTTCCTCTGTAGAGAGGTTGAAGTCGCCAGGAATAGTGTTTTTCAGGGCTGCTGCAGCTAATGAATAATTCAGCTGCTTCTGTTTGTCATCAGGGAAGAGACTGATGGCGTGCAACCAACCGCCCATGAAGGCATCGCCCACACCCACAGGGTCAACGACATCAGGAATATCCATAATAGGTGCTTGTAGCAAACGACCGTCAGTCCAAAGCAGAGCTGTCAGCGTATGATGATTAGAGCTGACAATGTTGCGCATACCCATCATCCAATGTTTCAAGCGTGGATATTGTGCATGCAGCTCATCGAACCACTCGCCATATTCCTTCATCTGCATCTCGAAGTTTGAATCGGTAGCGGTAAAGGGTGGCTGAGGATGTTGTGAGAGCCAGTCGAACTCAATAGCGTCACCAAACATCATATCACAGCGTGACAGCATCTTACTCAGCGTCTTGCGTGGTTCAGCACCCTCATACTTCCACAGATTCTTGCGGTAGTTGATGTCAAAACAAATGATAACACCCAGCTCATCAGCAATATCGAGTGCCTCGAAGGTAGCCTCAGCAGCTTGTGGCGAGATGGCGGCAGTAATGCCTGATACGTGGAAATAGTCACAGTCTTTCAGGATTTCTCGCCAGGGAATCATGCCAGGCTTCAAGTCGTAATAGGCAGAGCCGGAACGGTCGTAGATGACCTTTGCCGCACGCATGCCTGCAGCAGGTTCAAAATAGTAAGTGCCGATGCGCTGTCCGCCATAAAGCACCTGACTGGTATCTACACCAAGCTGGGCCAGACACATTGCTCCCGCATGACCCACTGGGGTATCAGGCAGACGAGTGATATACGTCACATCCTCACCCTGTGTGGCCAATGACACAGCGACATTCGCCTCACTACCACCATACTTACTGGTAAACAGGTCGCCCTGTGTCAGTCGTAACTGCCCAGGTTTTGAAAACCTCAGCAACAATTCTCCAAAAGTGACTATCTTTTTCATAACATCTTACTTCTTAGATCAGACATCTTCTACGGTTGGCTCTCACCTTCCACATATTCCTCCAGGAACATGTGTTCGCCATCATACACAGCATAAGTAAACTGGCTAATCCAGTCACCAAGAATCATCAGTCGGGTGTTACGCGCCAGCTTGATATCCAGTTCTATATGGCGATGGCCGAAGATGAAGTAGTCGATATTGGGATGATTCTCAATATATTTCCTGGCATAGAGCACCAAGTGTTCCTTATCCTCACCCAGATACACCACATCGTTTTTCTCCTTATGCTTGATGTAGCTATGCTTGGCCCATGTCAGTCCGAAGCTGACACCCCAACGGGGATGCAAACCAGAGAAAAGCCATTGACAGACCTTGTTGTGGAAGATGGCACGAATCACCTTAAATGATTTGTTGGGATCACCCATTCCATCACCATGAGCCAAAAAGAACTCATGACCATAGATTTCTGTGGTTTCTGGTTTCTTGTGCAGTATGACGCCACACTCCTTCTCCAGATATTCATATGCCCAGATGTCGTGATTACCCGTAAAATAGTGAACCTCAACACCCATATCTGTCAGTTCAGAGAGCTTGCCCAAAAAACGAGTGAAACCCTTGGGTACCACGTACTTGTATTCGTACCAAAAGTCGAACATATCACCTAATAGATAGATAGCGGCGGCTTTCTCCTTGATGGAGTCAAGGAAACGCACCAATCTACGCTCCTGCGTACGCTGGTGGGGTACTGCCAGCGACCCAAGATGGGCATCGGAAAGGAAATAGACGTTTTTCATACAATAACCGTTAACCAATAACCATTTAGTCGAAGCCCAGTTCGACACGTGCTTCTTCGCTCATCATGCTCTGGTCCCAAGCGGGTTCAAAGACGAGGTTGACATTAGCTGTCGTGATGCCCTCAACGCTTTCCACTTTCGTGCGCACATCCTCAAGGATGAAGTCAGCCGCAGGACAGTTGGGGGCAGTAAATGTCATATCCATATCCACTGAACCGTCCTCTTGTACGTCAATCTTGTAGATCATTCCCAAGTCATAGATATTGACAGGTATCTCTGGGTCATAGACGGTCTTCAGGACGTCAACGATACGCTCTTCAAGCTTTGTTTTTTCTTCTTGTGTCATAATATTATCAGTCTTATGTTGCAAAGGTACGAATTTTTTTCGTATCTTTGCACCCATAATAAGAAAAAAGTTACATATTACAATGCATCTCGACATCTCTGACGAACAGGTTCTCGACAATGCAGGTATACGTGTTACAGCCGTACGACTGCTTATCTGGCGCAAGGTGCGTCATGGTTTCAGCGATGCTTTCAGTCTGGCAGACCTGGAAGCCGCCCTGCCTACCGTAGACCGCTCTACCCTATTCCGCACGCTGACACTGCTCTCTGAGGCGCATTTGTTGCATGATATCGATGATGGTTCTGGCTCGCAGAAATATTGTGTCTGTCATCTGGATGATACCCGACAGTGCTATGGGCATGTGCATCTTACCTGTCGCTATTGCCATCGCACGTTCTGTCTGAAAGACGTTCACATCCCTGCAGTACCACTGCCCGCAGGCTTTTTGATGGAAGAGGCAGAGTATGTCGTGAAGGGTGTTTGTCCGCATTGTAATAATAAGGTACGCGCGCAAAATTAGACAAAGGTTTATGGATTTGAATGAACTGATAACTCTCGTAAACGATGCCATATGGGGCTACGTGCTCATCTTTGTATTAGTGGCGTGTGGTGTGTGGTTTACTTTTAAGACACGCTTTGTACAATTCCGGATGGTGGGTGAGATGTTTCGCCTGCTGACAGATTCGGCTGTCAATACGGTAGAAGAACAAGTGAAAGAACAGAAGAAAGGTGAGACCAGTAAGCATATCTCGTCATTCCAAGCCTTTGCCGTCAGTGTAGCCACCCGTGTGGGAACAGGCAACCTGGCGGGTGTGGCATCAGCCATTGCCATTGGCGGTCCTGGTTCCGTCTTCTGGATGTGGCTCATCGCTCTCATCGGCTCAGCAACGGCCTTTGTGGAGTCGACGCTGGCACAGCTATACAAGCAGAAACACAAGGACTCGTTTATTGGTGGTCCCGCCTACTATATCCAGAAAGGTCTGAAGCAGCGCTGGATGGCCATCACCTTTGCCATACTTATCACCTGTCAGTTTGGTCTCTCCAACAACTCCATACAAGCCAATACCATCTGTGGAGCCATGCAGGAAGCCTTTGGCTGGTCACCGCTATGGGTAGGCCTCTTTTTAGCAATACTCGCTCTGTTCATTGTCTTCGGTGGCATTCAGCGCATTGCCCAAGTCAGTGCCGTATTGGTTCCCGTAATGGCTGTCGGCTATCTGCTACTGGCTATCGTCATCATCATCATGAACATTGGCTTAATACCAGATGTGTTTAAGATCATTGTAGAAGATGCCTTTGGCATCCTGCAGATTGCAGGTGGCGGTATTGGTGCAACCATCATAAATGGCGTCAAACGTGGACTATTCTCTAACGAAGCTGGCGAGGGTAGCGCGCCAAACGTAGCAGCGACAGCTAGTGTATCACATCCTGTCAAACAGGGCCTCATCCAGGCGCTGGGTGTTTTTACTGACACATTGCTCGTATGTTCGTGTACATCCTTCATCATCTTGATTAGCGGACTCTACAAGGTGCCTGAGCTGAACGGCATCGCTCTCACACAGACTGCTTTGCAGTCAGAGGTGGGTGCCATGGGCCCAATCTTTATTGCCGTGGCCATTCTTCTCTTTGCCTTCTCCAGCATCATCGGTAACTACTATTATGGTGAGGCCAACATCCGCTTCATCACGCCCAACAACACGGTAATGACCATCTACCGTATCTGTTCAGCAGGTGTGATGGTGATGTTTGGTGCTTTGGCCAGCTTCGAACTCGTATGGAATATCGTCGACTTTTTCATGGCATTTCTCACAGCTTGCAACCTTATTGCTATTGTGATTCTTGGCCGTTATGCTTTCCGACTGCTTGACGACTATCGCCAACAGAAACGTAAGGGCATCAAAGAACCCGTCTTCCATCGCAGACAGTTGCCTGAGATAGAAGACGAGATAGAATGTTGGGAATAAATATCCCTTAGTTCATTGCAAAGAAAGTGCCATTAGCGGCCATGCGAGCCTCATAAACACCAGCCTCGTTGAGGGTGAAGTTCTTGGTCTCACCATTGACGTTAGCCTGGATAGTACCATCAGCATTGAAACGGAAGATTTCCTTCTTTACACCGTTCTGCTCAACAGACCAAGAGTCGGTAGCGTCGTCGTGGATGAAATAGGTAATCTCACCAGTAGGAGCCTTTACCTCGTAGCCGTTCTTCAGCGTGGTAACTGCATAGTAACGACCATCTTTACCCATCACCTGCTGGGTCTTACCAATATTAGAAGCCATGGGGTTGCTGCCAGACCAGAACTCGATGGTGTTGAGCACCAGGATGTCAACAAACTGGCAGATACCACCAACGATGGGAACCAGGAAGAAACCAACGATAGCATTGACGAACTTGCTGCTTGTCATGTGATTCTGCCAGTTGATGTACTTGTTCCAGAGGCCATACTGACCAACAAAACATGAACTGAACAGGAATGTTCCTGCGAGGAGGCATGCAGCCACTTTCAAACTAATTTTCTTCATAATGTTTTGAATTTAAAAATTAATAATTGGGTTATAGATAAAAAATAGATTCTGGTCCTAAATTAAAGAGAAGGTCAAGTATCGAGAGATTGGCTTGAAAGCCATGTTTACCCTCAAAGACCTGCCAGTAGCGGCGGGGATGAAAGTCTGAATCAACAAGTGGATGCTTGGCATTAATGACTGCCCTGTAATCATCCATATTATCTGTCTGCCTCTGGTAATCCGTTGTTCGCTCAATATTAGGCTGGATATCGATAAGCTCACACACTTTCTGGCAGATAGCTTCGTTGAAATCTATCAAAAACTCATATTTCTTCTCAAAGAATGGACGGATATCATCGGCATAGTAGTCGAAGAAAGGACTCTCGTTATAGGCAGATAGTAGGGCATTCCAATGTACACGCCACCATTGATTATGATCGCTAATACGAAGATCCCTAACTACGCATTTTTCGCCTGTCCCCTCTACGGGAACAGTCAGTGCCTGCAAACCGTTAGCAGTTGCTATAACGCATCGGTTGCGATAGGTCTGTTTCTGGTAAGTGTCGTACTGCTCAATCAGACATCGATCGTATCGGTATAGTTTCTGATACCACTGGATGGGACCGAAATAAGTGGTTTGGAGCAGTGCTGTACTCATTGTAGTCTGATATTATGACGATTATACAATACTGTCATTACCTCTCCAATAATGTCACTCTCAGGTATAAACCCTAAATGGCGCGAGTCAGCAGGATTCTCCTTATTGAGAGCCTCCAGCCAATAGTAATCAGTTTTAGCGCATGTCTTTAATCCTGGCACAATCGTCATTCCTTTGTGTGTATTAATGGTATCGCCAGGTACTGCTTTACAACGGGCAATATAGATTCCTGCAACAGAATCATTGGGCACTGTAAAGGCTACGACATCACCGCGTTTGACAGGACAGCGCAACAAACGACTATATGGCAGTAGGCCATTGCCTTCGATGCGAAGTCCATAGCTACAGCGATTCACCAACAGACAGTCACCATTACGGTAAAGAGGAGTCAAGCCATTACCACTGACACTGTGAATAGAAAAGGCCAGCGTACGGAAGGCTAGCATCAGTGCAAAAGCTGATGCCAGTACCATCACGTTCTTCAGCCATTTTCTCATCTCTTATCTCTTACATCATACCTCTACTTGATATTATCAACAAAGCGGAACAGACGATTCCAACGAATGCCCGAGAAACCACCTCGGTCGGGATCAGAACTCCACCAGATGAAAATGGGCTTACCCACGATATGGTCTTCGGGAACGAAGCCCCAGTAGCGGGAGTCGAGCGAGTTATGACGATTGTCGCCCTGCATCCAGTAGTAGTCCATCTTGAAGGTGTACTTAGTAGTCTCCTTGTCGTTGATATATATCTTGCCGTCCTTCACCTCCAGCTTGTTACCCTCATAAGTACGGATAGGACGCTCGTAGATGGGAAGGTTCTTCAATGTCAGGTCAATGCTCTCTCCTTTAGCAGGTATCCAGATGGGACCGTAGTTGTCGCGTGTCCAGTGCATATTACCATTCAACGGATAGATGTCTAAGTCGCTGGCGTCTTTGTTCAGCGTAATACTCTCCACAATATCTGAACGTTGCTTCAGAGCAGCAGCAGTGCTGTTGGTCATAGGCATATATCCGTAGTTATTCAAGTCGCGCAACTCCTCCATAGTAATACCCCACTCCTGCATCTCCTCGTCCGTGAAATGACGCTTTAGCTTAACGTGGTACGTATATTGTACATTGTCGGGCTCTTTATTAGCCTTGCCATTAATATAAATAACACGGTCTTTGATCTGCAAGGTCTGACCTGGAAGACCCACACAGCGCTTCACATAGTTCTCACGACGGTCTGTAGGACGGGTATCTATGAGTCCATACTCCTGTGGATTGGCCTCAATGGTTTGTTTACCTGCCTGATAAATGGTGTTGAAATAGAGAGGCAACTGTTCCTGCGTCAGTGAATCAGGATTAGGACGTTGTGGATAAGCCTGATAGCCTATCTGATAGCATAACTGATAATAGTCGTAAGGCTGATACTTTGGTGCGGAGCAAATCGTATCACCTGCAGGGAAGTTAAATACCACAATGTCGTTCAACTGTACCTTGCCCAAACCTTTCACACGACGATAGTCCCAATGAGGCCACTCAATATAAGACTTGCACTCGAAGATGGGCATCGTGTGCTGGGTCAGTGGCATCGTCAATGGTGTTTCAGGAATACGAGGACCATAGCTTACCTTGCTGACAAAGAGGTAGTCACCTGTCAACAGACTCTTCTCCAAAGAACTCGATGGAATGACGTAATTCTGGAAGAAGAACAGGTTGATGAAGTAGACTGCAACAAGGGCAAAGACAAGGGCATCAACCCACGACATGACCCAACGAACTGGGCCTTCTGCGTCTTTCCACCACTGCCAGTTAATCTTCTTGGTAATATAGACATCATAGATGAAAGGAATAACGAGCAGACCCCACCATGAACCTACCCAGTAGAGGAACAGTAAGTAAAGCACCAGTACGCAAATGAACTTTGCCCACTGCACCTTCATATTCAGCTTTTTCTTTTCTCTTTTCTCCATTATCTTAGAACTTAAACATATCGCTAATAGTTAGCAATCCCTGATGTTCCTTGGTGTACTCTGCGGCCAGCACAGCACCCAAAGCAAAGCCCTGACGCGAGTGTGCATCATGGGTAATGGTAATGATGTCGGCCTCTGAGTCATAGCGGACAGTATGGATACCAGGCACCTCACCACGACGAATATGGTCTACACGCAGATATTTCTTATCGGTGGTATCTTCTTTCCAGGCCTCCTTGCGGTCAATGTTCTCCACAATCTGTTCTGCCAGTGTGATAGCAGTACCACTGGGGTGGTCGAGTTTATGCACATGATGCGTCTCCTCCATCTCTACGTCATACTGGGGGAACTGGTTCATAATCTTTGCCAGATACTTGTTGACTGCTGAGAAGATAGCCACACCAATGGAGAAGTTCGAAGCCCAGAAGAGTGTCTTGCCTTCTTCTGAACACATACGGCGCACCTCGTCACCATGCTCCTTCATCCATCCCGTAGAGCCAGATACAATCTTCACTCCTGCAGCCCATGCTTTCAGATAATTGCCATAGGCGGCCTGTGGTGCAGTAAACTCTATCGCAACATCCGCACTCTTGAAGGCCTCACTCTCGAAGTCTTGCTGGTTGTCGATGTCGATAATACTCACAATTTCATGACCACGACTAAGGGCTATCTGTTCTATCATCTTACCCATCTTGCCGTAGCCGATTAATGCTATTTTCATACTCTATCACGTATTAATACCGTGCAAAGATACGATAAATAATTCATAATTCACCAACATCATTCATAATTTAAAATATTTTTTGTACTTTTGTAGCATGTTTATGAATGAGGACACATGGCAGTATATTCGTCAGCATGCTGACGATGACGTTAGAAAACTGGCACTACAAGGTGTTGGCAATCCTTCTGTCGACCTGCCAACGGCTCTTCATCAGATAGCTGGTCGTCAGACTGCACAACACAAATTGCCTTCATGGGCTGCTAATAACAGCATCATCTATCCACCCCACTTGAATATGGAGCAATGTTCGTCAGAACAAACAGCACGCTATAAAGCACCATTAGCTGGCAAGGGGAATGTGTATGTCGACTTAACTGGTGGATTTGGTGTTGATTTCTATTGGATGTCGCAGGGTTTTAAAGAGCGCACCTATGTGGAGCGTGATGAACAATTATGCGCCATTTCAACGGAAAATTTCCGCACACTCGGCCATGATTGTTCTGTGATCAACAGTTCGGCTGTTGACTATCTCGCTACCATCGCTCACGCGGATGTTATCTACCTTGACCCAGCGCGTCGTAATGAGCATGGAGGGCGCACCTATTCCATTGAGGATTGTAAACCCAATGTCCTGGAACTGCTACCTGTGTTGATGCAGAAAGCAGACCGCATCATTCTAAAACTATCACCTATGCTCGACTGGCGTAAGGCTGTCAACGACCTTAAACATGTTGCTGAAGTACACATTGTCAGTGTCAACAATGAGTGTAAAGAACTGGTGTTGGTACTTAAAGAGAATGCCGACGCTCTTCGGGTGGTCTGTGTCAATGACGACAGTATCTTCGAAGTTCCCACCACCAATCAACATGTGTCTGCCGTTTGCTTCCCTCAGCCCTCATTTCTCTATGAACCTAATGCCAGCATCATGAAGGCAGGATGCTTTGGTGCCGTTGCGAATAAGTATGGTATTCAGCAAATTGCCGATAATTCGCATCTATTCCTTTCTTCCGATGAAATCGAGGATTTCCCTGGGCGTCGTTTTCAAATAACGGCCATTTCATCGATGAATAAGCGCGAATTAAAGGAGGCGCTAAAAGGGATGAACAGGGCAAATATTGCCGTTCGCAATTTTCCACTATCTGTTGACCAACTACGTAAGAAACTCAAATTAAAAGATGGCGGTGAGGTCTATCTCTTTGCCACAACAATGGCTGACGGACAGCATCGCTTGTTTATTTGCCGTAAAATAGGTTAAATATTTTGGTTTTCTCGCGTTTTTTCGTTACCTTTGCAAGATAGTTATTATAGATATATCGCAAATGTCACCAGTAGAGATTAGAAAAGTCACCAACAGGAAAGAGCTTGATGCTTTCATCCAACTCCACTACGACTTGTATCGGGGCAACCAGTATGATGCCCCTAATCTGTATGCCGATGAAGTTCATACGTTGAGTAAGGACCGTAATGCTGCCTTTGAGTTCTGTGAGGCCGAATACTTCTTGGCTTATCGTGAGGGCAAGGTTGTAGGGCGCATTGCAGCTATCATAAACCATCGAGCCAACGAGAGTTGGAAGCGCAAGAGCGTACGCTTCGGATGGGTCGATTTCATCGATGATTTGGAAGTTTCAAAGGCACTTTTCGACGCTGTCGAGCAGTGGGGCCACGAGAAAGGAATGACAGAAATCATCGGACCATTAGGATTCACGGATATGGACCCAGAGGGTATGCTCATCGAAGGTTTCGATCAATTAGGTACGATGGCTACCATCTACAATTACCCCTACTACCCTCAGCATATCGAGAAGTTGGGCGGCTTTGTCAAGGACAACGACTATGTAGAGTATAAGCTCATCGTTCCCAAAGAAGGTATGCCAGAGAAATTCCGTAAGGTGGCAGAACTGGTTATGAAACGCTACAACCTACACCCCATGCACCCCAAGCGTAGCCAGGTGTTTGGCAAGGAACAGTATGGTCGTAAGGTACTCGATGTTATCAATAAGTCGTTTGGTCATCTCTATGGCTATTCGCAAATGACTGAGCGCCAGATTGATGAGTATCTGAAGATGTATTTCCCCATGCTCGACATGGATATGCTTTGTCTGATAGAAAACTGGAACACCCCTAACCATGAGGTGATAGGTGTGGGCATTTCGATAACTAATATGACACGTGCCTTGCAGAAGTGTAAGAACGGACGCCTCTGGCCTTTTGGCTGGTGGCATTGTATGCGAGCCCTGAAATTCCACAAAGCAGAGTGCCTCGACCTCATGCTCATTGGCATCTTGCCTGAATACCAGCAGAAAGGTGCTAACGCATTGCTGTTCTACGACCTCATACCTATCTATCAGAAGTATGGTTTCAAGTGGGGCGAGACGAACGTTGAAATGGAAACCAACGAGAAGGTGCAGTCGCAGTGGCAGTATCTGGAGCATATACAGCATAAACGTAGAAGATGTTATAAGAAAACGATATGAACGAAGAGAACAACATCATCGAAGAGCAAGTACAGTATAATGATGATAACATCCGACATTTGTCGGATATGGAGCATGTTCGTACACGTCCAGGTATGTATATCGGACGTCTGGGCGATGGCTCTTTGCCAGAAGACGGTATCTACGTGTTGCTGAAGGAAGTCATCGACAACTCTATCGACGAGTTCAAGATGAAGGCGGGTGATCGTCTGGAGATCACCATCGACGATAACTTGCGCGTATCTGTTCGAGACTATGGTCGTGGCATCCCGCAGGGTAAACTCATCGAGGCTGTCAGCGTGCTGAATACCGGTGGTAAATACGACTCGAAGGCTTTCAAGAAGTCGGTAGGTTTGAACGGTGTTGGTGTGAAGGCTGTCAATGCGCTGAGCACCCATTTTGAGGTGGCCAGCTATCGCGATGGCAAGGTACGTCGTGCTACTTTTGAGCGCGGTATTCTACAGACAGACAACACAGAGGACAGTCGGGACGAAAACGGTACCTATATCTTTTTTGAGCCAGACAATACGCTGTTCAAGGAGTATTCTTTCCACGACGACATCGTGGAGAACATGCTGCGTAACTATACCTACCTGAATACAGGATTGGCCATTATGTATAATGGGCGACGCATTCTCAGTCGTCACGGCTTGGAAGACCTGTTGAAGGACCGCATGACCAACGACCCACTCTATCCGATTATCCATCTGAAAGGTGAGGATATCGAAGTGGCCTTTACGCACTCCAATCAGTATGGTGAGGAATACTACTCGTTTGTCAATGGTCAGCATACCACACAGGGCGGTACCCATCAGAGTGCTTTCAAAGAACATATCGCCAAGACTATTAAAGAGTTCTTTGGCAAATATGAATATGGTGACATCCGTACAGGTATCGTAGCTGCTATTGCAATCAATGTGGAAGAACCTGTCTTTGAGAGTCAAACGAAGATTAAGCTGGGTTCTACGCAGATGGCTCCCGATGGCGATACTATTAATAAATATGTAGGAGACTTCATCAAACAGCAGGTGGACAATTATCTGCACATTCATCAGGATGTGGCAGAAGTCATCGAGGGTAAAATCAAGGAGACAGAACGTGAGCGTAAGGCGATGGCCGGTGTTACTAAACTGGCCCGTGAGCGTGCCAAGAAGGCAAACTTGCACAATCGTAAGTTGCGCGACTGTCGCATCCACTTCTCCGATGTCAAGAACGACCGAAAGGAAGAATCGTGTATCTTCATCACAGAGGGTGACTCGGCCAGTGGCTCTATCACCAAGAGCCGTGATGTGAATACGCAGGCTGTCTTCTCGTTACGAGGCAAGCCACTCAACTGCTTCGGACTGACTAAAAAGGTGGTTTACGAGAATGAGGAGTTCAATCTGCTGCAGGCTGCTCTCGACATCGAGGAAGGTCTTGATACGCTACGATATAATAAGGTAATTGTAGCCACCGATGCTGATGTTGATGGCATGCATATCCGTTTGCTTATTATTACTTTCTTCTTGCAGTTCTTCCCTGAACTCATCAAGAAAGGACATGTCTATGTGTTGCAGACCCCTTTGTTCCGTGTTCGTAACAAGCGCACGAAGATTAAGAACAAGAAGATGCTGGACGACACCAAGAAAGGCGACTTCGTCACTCGCTACTGCTATAGCGAAGAAGAACGCCAGAAAGCTATTCAGGAACTTGCCCCAGATCCAGAGATAACACGCTTCAAAGGTCTTGGCGAAATCAGCCCTGAGGAATTTGCCGGTTTCATCGGACCCGATATGCGTCTAGAGCAGGTGACGCTCCATAAGAACGACCAGGTGCAGAAACTCTTAGAATATTATATGGGCAAGAACACCATGGAACGTCAGAATTTCATCATCGACAACCTCGTCATCGAGGAAGACAAACCCGAAGACTACGACTATGAGTAAGCGTGTTTTCTATGCAGCAATCCTATGGTTGCTTACCATAACTACCGTTCAAGCCCAAATAAAAATCAAGACTGGCAGTGATTCTCCATTGCGCAAACTGCAGATTGCGGAGATGGCCATCAATGGACTATATGTTGATTCTGTCAACGAACAGAAACTGGTAGAGGATGGAATCCGAGGCATGTTGGAAAAGCTGGACCCCCACTCTACCTATTCGACTCCCAAGGAAGTCAAGGAGATGAACGAACCCTTACAAGGCAACTTTGAGGGTATCGGTGTACAGTTTAACATGGTGGAGGATACGCTGTTAGTTATCCAGACCATCAATGGTGGACCCTCGGAGAAGATGGGTGTTCTGGCTGGTGACCGCATTGTCACGGTGAACGATACGGCTATTGCTGGTGTCAAGATGTCGCGCGAAGAGATTATGAAGCGTCTGCGTGGTCCAAAAGGTACGAAAGTACTTCTGGGTATTGTGCGCCCAGGTATTGCTGACCGACTTTCCTTTACCATTACGCGTGATAAGATTCCCGTCCATTCCATCGATGCTACCTATATGATACGTCCTACTGTAGGATATATCCGTATTGGCAACTTTGGAGCGACTACGCCTGACGAGTTCCGCGAGAGTCTGAAGAAACTACTTTCACAAGGTATGCAGACACTGGTGCTCGACTTACAGGAGAATGGTGGTGGCTATCTGCATGCTGCTGTGGAGGTTGCCAACGAACTGTTACAGCGCGGTAGCCTCATCGTCTATACCGATGGACAGCGTGTTGAGCGTAACGAATACAAAGCACATGGTGGTGGACTGTTTACAGAGGGCAAAGTCGTTGTGTTAGTTGACAGTTATACAGCCTCAGCGGCAGAAATTGTCTCTGGTGCCATTCAAGACTATGATCGCGGCATTATCGTAGGTCGCCGCACCTTTGGCAAGGGCTTGGTACAGCGCCCTATAGACCTTCCTGACGGTTCTATGATTCGCCTCACCATTGCCCACTACTACACACCTTCAGGTCGTTGCATTCAGAAACCGTATGAGAAAGGTAAGAAGAAAGACTACGCGATGGACGTTAGCAATCGTCTGAAGAGTGGCGAGTTGATGAGTGCCGATAGTGTCCATTTCAGCGACTCACTTAAATACTACACACTCCGTGAACATCGAGTGGTTTATGGTGGTGGAGGTATCATGCCCGATGAGTTTGTACCCCTTGATACTACCAAATATACACGATTCCATCGGGAACTGGCAGCAAAATCTATACTCATCACCCAGAACTTGCGCTATGTCGATAATCATCGCAAACAACTGAAACAGCAGTATCCTGACTTTGCCGACTTCCGTGAGCGTTATGTGATTCCTCAAAAGCTCATAGACAACATCCTCGCTGAAGGTAAGAAACAGAAGATTGAGCCCAAGGACGATGATGAATTGCAGCGCACCCTGCCGATACTCAGTCAACAGTTGAAAGCACTGATAGCTCGTGACCTTTGGACTGCAGATGAGTACTACGCCATCATGAACGAGCAGAGCGACATCGTGCAGCATGCCATGAAACTCATTGAGAAAGATAATCGTTAACTTAAACAGATACAAATGATGAAACTAAAGGACATCTTGAATGGTCAGCTGAATGCTGCTGAATGGGAAGCCAAGGGTTACCAGCTTCCTAAGTATGATATCAAGGCTGTACGCGAGAAGACTGCCAAAGAACCTACATGGGTACACTTCGGTGGTGGCAATATCTTCCGTGCATTCCCTGCAGCTATCCTCAACGATGCGCTGAACACGGGTAAGTACGACCGTGGCGTGATTGTTGCTGAGACCTTTGATTTTGAGGTCATCGACAAGGCTTACGCTCCTTACGACAACCTGTCTCTGTGCGTCAACCTCTGCTCTGACGGTTCTATTGAGAAGAAGGTCATTGCTTCTGTAACAGAGGCTTTGAAGGCAGACCCACAGTTCCCCGACTGGAACCGCCTGGTGGAGATTTTCAAGAATCCATCACTACAGATGATTTCATTCACCATCACCGAGAAGGGTTATACCTTCAATGAGGCAGATTTAGCTCGTGGTATGAAACCGCTCTTCGCTATGGGTAAGGTCTGTGCACTCTTGCTGGAGCGCTATAAGGCAGGCAAACTGCCGCTCACCGTACAGTCTATGGATAACTGCTCACACAATGGTGACAAGGTGAAAGCCGGTGTCTTCGCCTATGCTGAGCGTTGGCTGCAGGACGGTCTGGTGGAGCAGGGCTTCATTGACTACCTGAAGGATGAGACAAAGATTACCTTCCCCTGGTCAATGATTGACAAGATTACTCCACGTCCTCATGAGAAGGTAAAAGAACTCCTTGCTGCCGATGGATTCGAGGATAATGACTATATCGAGACAGAGAAACACACCTTCACAGCCCCGTTTGTAAATGCTGAAGAGGTACAGTATCTAGTTATTGAGGATAACTACACCAACGGTCGTCCGCCATTGGATTTGGGTGGTGCGCTCTATACTACTCGTGAGACCGTCGATAAGGTGGAGACCATGAAGGTAACCACCTGTCTGAACCCGCTGCATACCGCCATGTCTATCTATGGCTGCATGCTCGACTACACGCTTATCTCTGCCGAGATGAAGGATGACGACCTGCGTGCCTTTATCCAGAAGATTGGCTATATGGAGGCTATGCCTGTTGTCGTTGACCCGGGTGTGCTGAACCCCTACGAGTTCATTGGTGCCGTACTCAACAAGCGTCTGCCAAACCCCTTCATGCCCGATGCTCCACAGCGCATCGCCATGGATACTTCTCAGAAGCTGCCCATCCGCTTTGGTGAGACGCTGAAGAAGTATATTGCTCGTGGTCTTGACAAGTCGAACCTCGTACTCATCCCTCTCACGTTGGCTGGCTATGCCCGCTACCTGAAAGGCCTCAAGGACGACCTGACTGCTTTCGAGCCCTCTCCAGACCCTATGCTCGCAGAACTGCAGGCTATCGTCGCTCCTTTGGAAATTGGCAAGGCCGACCAAGACTGGAGTCCGCTGAAGCAGCTCTACAGCCGCAAGGACGTCTTCGGTCTCGACCTCTACGAGGCTGGTCTTGGTGAGCAGATAGAAGGAATGGTCAAGGAACTCTACGCTGGCAAGGGTGCCGTACGAGCTACGCTACACAAGTACGTTGCCGCTAGATAATCTCGACATTAGAAGTTCTTGCAAGAAAACAGGGTTCACATTCACACGTAATCTATTGATATATTGTGTAATAAGTGTGAACCCTGTTTTTACTGCCCCTTCTCTGACAAATTAGAAGATAAACGCTGCATGCAGGGTGAAAGCCTTCGTCTTCGACTCACACAGGGTGACTTTAGCGGCCTCATAGTTTGCTGCGAGTCTAAGGGTATGATTTCCCAACTGCCAGTCAAAACCAGCGCCAACGTAATAACCGAAGCTGCCGCCGTTCTCGTCAATGTTGCCATATTGGAAAGCACTCATGTTCTCTAAACTGACATCAAAGAGGAATGCCGCCATACCGCCAGCACGCAGGAATGGCTTGAAGTTGTTACCCCCCAGGAAATGCCACGACAGACCAGCGTCCATCTGGGCACTATAGTACTTCAAACTACACTCATGCTGTAGTGCGGTATATTCTTTGCTCATATCCCATTTACTAAATAGTAGACACGACTGTATGGACAGATTTTTTACCAGACGGGGAATACCGACATCCAGACCAACACCAATGCGAGGCACAGTCATCTGGTAGCTAAGCGTCTCATACATATCTGAGAAAGGATGTGGTGCCAATTCTCCCATGAACAGTTCGGCAACAAAAAAGAATCTGGTAGGCAAGTAGTTGGCCACCTTAGCACTGTATTCAAACTGCGTACATTCGCCCAGCTCCGTACAGTATTCCTCATTATACTCCTTGACAATACTGCTCAGATTCTGCGACGTGGTGCGCTCAGCCCAGAGACGAGACTTCGCCTTCTCGCTCTTCTTAAGCATCTCAGCGGCATCGTGCAGTATTTTACGTCTGTTCTGCCTGTTCTCACTGGCCCAATAGGAAGTGACAAACTCTTCGTTCTTCAGCACTGCCAATTTACCGTCTGAGTCTTCAAAGAAGAAATAATCCAAGCCCTCTGTTTTATAATGGTAAAGACTGAGTCCACCCTTTATCAGGAACTCAGCAAAGACCAAATGTTCCACACTATCAATGGGCAATGTACGCGTCACATAGTAGATGCCATTCTCCTTCAGACGATATCCCTTCAGTTGTTGTGGATGGTAAGTCTTATACTCCTGCTCACCATCCTTGCGAAACAGACACTTCTGTCCGTTCTGCGTGTCAGACCTATAGTCGATGACTCCCTGAATGGTATCTCCATCGTTAGTAATGATATATCCTTTATGAGGGTTCGTCTGTGCCTGACCAGTAATTGTTATAAAGACGAGTATCAGCGTTGCCCAAAAGTATTTGCTATTCTTCAATACCAATAAAAAACGTGGTTTCTTTATTTGTTCCATTCTATTGTGTGTTCTTATTTGTATCGCTTTGTTGAAAAACACTGCAAAGGTAGACATTTCTTACGACATATACAAATAATTTGAGCACACTTTGTACGCCTTACAGAAGATAGTGCAAGAAAACAAGTGTCATTGTCACGTCTAACGTGTTGTATCTGTGTGTATTAGGTGTGACACTTGCTCTGGGTGAAAAAATAATTATCCCAAAAAGATAATCGTTTTTGGATAATTGTGTATCGCCTAAAGAATCAAAAATCAGGATTCCTTAGATTTCAACTAGATCATCCTGTTTCCGTACTAGCCTATCCCATCGCGGTATTAGCTGTACTTTCTTTATGCGACGGATGTCGCAGATATTTGCGACGGCTTTCGAATATATGTTCGACGGCCGTCGAACGAAAGAAGAAAATCTGGATGGGGAAGTAGAGACGGTTGGGTTGGGAGAACAATGCGAATGTTGTGTAATGTGCAGAATGTGAGACGGTTGTACGAACGGAGTGTACGAAGAAAAGCCAGTTTGGGGAGCGTTTTAGAAGGCTGAAAAGGACGAAAAGCAAGCTGAAATTAACATTAATTTTGATTTCGTGTAAAGAAATCGGAACCGGCTGGGGATATAAAAAACAAGTGTCACACTAAACGCACTATGGAACAGGGAGTTACGCGTGACAGTGACACTTGTTTTTTAGCAAATATGCTTTTAATATGATTACTTGCAGAGACGGATCTCGTGGATGCGAGGTGTCTGCTTGCCAGGCTCGGCAGAGAGGGTTAGCATGATGGTTTCCTTCTGCAAGGTGGCAGGCAGGTTCAAAACAGCCAGACCCTGACCATCGAGACGGACGGTGTCGAGTTGCTGGCCATCGATGCTCACGATGACACGCTCGTAGGCGGAAAAGCCTTGCAGACGCAAGGTCTTGGCATCCTGGGCCTTCAGCTGGTAAGAGAAGGAGCCACGAGCGGTACGCCAGTGCATGCCTTCGTCATAGCCGTTCCAAGCGTTGTCGGCCTTGAAGAAGTGGTCGCTCTCCGACTGCTGCTCACCACAGAACACCTTATCAACGGTGTTGGCTTCCATCTCCATCTTGGCTTTCTCAGCAGCTGCCATTTCCTGTTGCTTGACAGCCCATTCCGACTGTGAATAGAGTGGGAAGTAAATCTGATAGCGGCACTCATAGAGCTGATAGAACGGCACGAGACGCAGACCCTCGTAGGCTGGTGTCGTCAGTCCTGTGAGGGTGAAGGTGAGGGGCTGGCCCTCTACGGCTTTCAGGTGTGACAGGACGTCGTTGGGCGTGCCGATAATTGCTGGCATCTGAGCCTGAGGCACCTTCGGACCATTGGCGATATGTCCGCCACGACTGTCGTCAGCAAAGAGGCCATCCTGTCGGTCGGTACCCGTCTTAGCTGCCAGCACGATAGGACCATAGAGGAACGAATACTGTGGCTTGCCGTCAGGTGTCGTCATCGCTGTCAGGTGCATGGGCATATCCATGTGAATCTGGTCGCCATCCTTCCAGGAGCGCTCAATGACGAGGTAGCCGTTGGCAGCTATTCGGTAGTCAATGGGGGAGCCGTTGACGGCAAGCTGCACGGCGTCGCACCACGCTGGCTTACGAATCTTCACCGCAAACTTACGAGCTTTCTTCAGCTGCAGGGTGATATTGGTGGCTGGCTCCTGTGGGAAGCGGTTCTCCTGCTTGACGGTCATACCGTCCCACGTGAGCGTTGAGGGGATGAAGAGGTTGACGATGAGGTCGTTACCCTCGTGGGCATAAATCATCTCACCATAGCGGGCAGGATTCTCCAGACCTGTACCCACACAGCACCACATGCTGGTCTGCGGTTGTGAATAGACGCGATAGTGACCACTACGCATGGGGGTGAAATAGACGAAACCACCCTGCACGGGGTTCAGTATCGAGAGGATATGGTTGTAGAGCGCACGCTCATAATAGTCCATATAGTTTTTGTCTGCTGATGTCTGATAGAGCATCTTCGTCAGGCGTAACATATTATAGGTGTTACAGCTTTCTGGACCCTGCTCGGAAGCTAGCAAACCACTGAAGTCGTTGGTGGGATTGAAGTGCTCGCGCATGGAGTTACCGCCAATGCTGACACTACGCTGTCCGATGACCACATCCCAGAAGAAAGCAGAGGCAGCATCCCAGTCGTCCAGTCCTTCCAGGTCAGCAATGCGCTTGTAGCCGATGACTTTGGGAATCTGGGTGTTAGCGTGCTTACCCGTCAGGTTGTCTTCCTTCTTCAATAGTGGCTGGAGCATCTGCTGGTCGCTGAACTGATGGGCCAGGCGCAGGTATTTCTTGTCACCCGTAATGCCATAGACATCTGCAAAGGTCTCGTTCAGTCCACCCTGTTCGCTGATGAGCATCTTCTGAATCTGCTCATCGCTCAACTTGCTCACCTCCTGAATCATCCAGTCGGTCAGCTTGATAAGCATCGCCTTAGCCTGCTGGCGACCAGCAATCAGGTAAGCATCGCGCAGACCCGCATAAATCTTATGGATATTGTATAGCGGTACCCAGCGGTTGTTCAGTCCAAAGGAGTTTGCGCGGATGTCGCCCTTGGCTATCTGTCCCCAGATTTCGTTAGGGTTGGGTACACCTCCCAGATAACCGTCCTGACGGGCATCCTGACAACGTTTCAACTCGCTGAGCACATAGTCCAGACGGGCATTGATCTCTTGGTTGCCAGTAGCTGCTGCCATGTAGCTCAGTGCCGACACATAGTGTCCACCGATGTGGCCATCCAGACCGGTGTTCTCCCAGTTTGTATAGTTCTCAGCCTTGGGCGTCAGTCCTGCACCTTTCAGATAAGGTGCCATGAGTCGGTCGGCATCCAGTCCAAGGAGGTAATAGATGTCTGCCTGCTGGTTTTTCAGGAACTGGCTGTCGTCCAGTCTGACACTACTGATGGGGAAAGTCTCGATACGTGGTGTGGGCGCTGCACTGGTTGTCAGCGTGATAGCCGTAAGGCTGATGATGAATAGTCGCTTCATAGATGTTTCTGTTAGTTTGGTGCAAAGGTACAAATAAGTGGTTAAAAAGCCAAATAAGTTACCACATTTGTTTGCATAGTGAAAAAAACTTGTTACCTTTGCACAATATTTCTACAACAATGAACACGATTTTTATAGTTTTACCGATACTTGTCCTGCTGATGTTCGACTTAGGACTGACGCTTCGCCCTGCCGATTTCCGTCTGTTGGTAGAGCGTCCTAAGGCAGTATTGGTGGGGTTGGCAGGTCAGATTATCCTGCTACCACTGATCGGTTTGGCCATTGGCTATGGGTTTCAATTGGAAGCTGTGTTCTTCCTGGGTGTTATGCTGATTGCATGCAGTCCTGGCGGCAGTTCCAGCAACGTCTTCTCCATGCTGGCGGGTGGCGACGTAGCACTTTCTGTGTCGCTAACCATGTTAAGCAGTATTATCACGCTGTTTACGGGGCCGCTGGTGATGAGCTATGCCACCAGTCTGGTAGGCGAGAGTCAGTCGATAACCCTTCCCATAGGCAACCTGCTGATACAGAACATCGTACTCATGCTGGTACCTATCCTTATTGGCTTGGCATTGGCGATGTGGCGCGAACAGCTGGCTCACAAGATGCATGGCGTGTTGAAGAAACTCGCCTTCCCAGCGCTGATACTACTAGCCTCGGTCTTCTTCATACAGAACCGAGAGACCATCGTCCGCGAGTTTCCACAGTTGGGACTGGCAATGACCGTGCTCATCCTGCTGGCGATGGGTGGTGGTGTCTTGTTATCATGGATGATGAGACTCTCTGGTCGTGAACAACGCACCATCATCATTGAAATAGGCATGCAGAACGCTGCCCAGGCTATCTCTATTGCCAGCAGTCCGTTTGTCTTTGCCAACGATGTGATGGCGATACCCGCTATCGTCTATGCGCTGATGATGAACGTCATCCTGCTGTCGTATGTGGGCATTATCAAGACTGTCAAGGACCGTTCTTGATGCCTTTTCCTCTATGAAATTGAAAAAGTAAGGAGTTTCCGCACACAGTTGACTGCACAGGGGTTCCTTTTTGTTAATTTTCTATAAATAGAAGGGGCCGCTAACGTTACAAATATAGATTTTTGCTATATTTGCAGAGATAATATACCATATGCTAAAGCTGACAAAGAAAATCTCTGAAACTCTGTCGCTTAGACTCAGCCTAATAGTGGCCTGCGTGGTAGCGGTGTTACTCTTGGTGTCTCTGGCAGTCATGTTCCAATTCTCACGCCAGACATTAAGAGAAAGAGCCATGCATAATGCCGAGGAGACGTTGGATGCAACGGTGCAGGACATCGATAACATCCTGCTGAGCGTGGAACAGTCGGCAGGCAACATCTATTGGGAGGTGATGGCACATCTTGACGAGCCTGACCGCATGCTGAATTTCAGTCGCCGACTGGTGGAGTGCAATCCCTATGTTGTGGGCTGTGCTATCGTCTTCAAACCGAACTATTATCCTGGTCATGAGCTTTTCATGGCCTATGTTCACCGCAAGGGTCATAGTGTGACAACCAATGTGGCATCGGAACTGGTTGTTCAGGAGACGTTTACCAACCGCCCCTATACTGAACAGGTGTGGTACACCGAGCCGATGACCGTGGGACACGCCTGTTGGACAGACCCGCTGAAGAACGATGATACCGAGGACGAAGCATTAATTACCTTCTGTCTGCCCATCGTAGACCGCAATGGGCACGCCGTAGGTGTCGTAGCTACCGACGTTGCCGTCGAATTGATTTCGCAGATTGTCCTTAGTGCCAAGCCGTCACCTAACAGCTATAGTATCCTGCTGTCACGCAATGGTTCATATATTGTCCACCCCGACAAGGAGAAGCTGACCAAGCAGAATGTCTCCTCTCAGTTTATCAATAAGAACACTCACCCCTCTGTCGTCAAAGCCGCCAAGGCAATGGTGAGTGGCGAGAGTGGTATGCTGCCCCTCATCATGAACGACCGCGAGTGGTATGTAGTCTATAAACCCTTCGTACGTGACGAGGTGGTTGGTCGAAGTATGGAAAGCCTCAGTTGGAGCGTAGGTGTGGTATATCCTGAGGATGACATCTTCGGCGACTATAATCGTTTGCTCTACCTCGTGTTGGTGATTGCATTCTTCGGATTGATTCTGGTGGTCGTACTCAGCAGTATGTTTACACACCGCCAACTGTTGCCGCTGAACATGCTGACGGAAACAGCCCAGCAGATTAGTCAGGGCCACTACGATGTGCCTATCCCTGACACGGTGCGCACCGACGAGATTGGCCAGTTGCAGGACGACTTCCGCCAGATGCAACAGTCATTGGCTGCCCAACTGACGGAGTTGCAGCGACTCAACAGTCAGCTCAAGGAACGTAGTGTAGAACTGCAGCGGGCCAACCGCAAAGCTCAGGAGGCCGACCGCATGAAGACTAACTTCCTGCATCTGGTGACCAACAAACTGATGGACCCTGCCGAGGCGCTTACCACCCATGTTGCCACACTGTGCGACAACTATCATACTATCAGTCCTGAGGATGCCGCCCAAGAGATAACAAATATACGCCAACAGGGTAATACCATTGTCGACCTGCTGGACGACATGATACACTCTGCCGATAATGAAACAGGAAAGGAGGATGCCCATGAATAGCCTACGCCGACAACTCGCCGCCAAGCTTAGCATCGGCATCACGCTGCTGACGATCCCCATCTTCGTAGTGGCTTTGGGAATACTGTTCTTGTATTCTCACCACCTCCTGTATCAGGACACCGCGACACATGCCAACAACATTCTCCAGATAACGTCACAGCACCTCAGAAGTGAACTGGGACTGGTGGAGAATGCCGTCAACTCTAATGCATGGCTGATGGAAGAGAATTTCCGTCCCGACTCGCTGCAGTCCATCTGTCACCGCTTGCTCAGGCTGAATCGTACACCTGTCACCTGTCAGGTAGTCACCGATTCTGTTGAAATGAGCAATATCAAACTGGGGTTCTCTGTCGGCACTACCGCTAATGGTGACACCCTCTTCTACTATTCCAGAGCTTTGCGTCCAGATGGCGATGCTGTCAAGGGCATTGTGACAGCAGGCCTTCCCATCAAGCGCTTGAAGACCATCATCAAACAGGCAGAGCAGCCGTTCCCTGTCTGCGAATTTCTGCTCCTTGAGAACGACCAGACATTCGACACCGAGGATGCACACGTCTTCTACGATGAGTTGCCCGACACCGACTGGACACTGGCTCTTATATGTCCTGACAGCGAATTCGAGAAGAGCTATCGCCAGTTGGCCCACATTGCTTACTTCCTGTTTATCGGCGGTCTGCTGCTCATCCTCATTATCTGCTATCTGCTGACGCGACATACCATCAAGCCCCTCCACAAGTTACTGACCCATACTAAAAATATTGTCTCCGGCCAATATGCAGAGGTCATTCCCCGTTCCAACCACAAGGATGCCATCGGACGCCTGCAGAACAGCGTTGTTGTCATGCAGCAGTCCCTTTTGGAACATGTGGACAGCATCCACAAGACTGGCGAAGAGACCAAGAAGCATAACGAGGAATTGGCTCGTGCCCAGATGCTGGCTGAGGAAGGTGTGCAGAAGAAAGCCATCTTCATCCAGAACGTGTCGCATCAGATGCGTACGCCCCTGAACATTGTCATGGGCTTTGCCGATGTACTTGGTGAAAGTCTTGCTGCTCAGCAGGACAGCGCCTCGCAAAGCCTACTGCAGGATGCAGAGTTGGCCGACATCACCGAGACAATGACCCATAATGCCATCCACCTGAGACGTATGGTGCAGATGCTCTACGACAGTTCTGAGTATGGCACCTCGCAGGAACTCTTTTCTGGGAAAAGCGAGTATGTAACCATCAACAATATCGCCCAAGAGTGTATTGAATATACCCGTGAGCGCTTCCCAAAGACCACTATCAATTTCGAATCTAATATACCCCCTCGTGCTGTCGTCAAGACCAACCACCTTTACTTGATGCGTACCCTTCGTGAGCTTCTTTTCAATGCCGCCAAATACTCCGACGGCCAGCATATCATGTTGCGCATCTCAGAGACCATCTCCACTATTCGCTTCACAGTGGAGGATGTCGGCCCCGGTATTCCGTCTGATACACTGGGGATGATCTTCAAGCCATTTGGCAAAGTCGATGACCTATCTGAGGGTCTCGGTCTTGGTCTTCCATTAGCCAAACGCCACGCTCTCAGTTTAGGTGGCGATCTGCTCTACGATGCCGATTACCACGACGGTTGCCGCTTCATCTTAGAGGTCCCGAAATAATAATATTTTCTTGTTACTTTTTTGTGGTTTGGTAGAAAATGTCTACCTTTGCAACGTTTTTCAACAAAGGATAGACAAATTATAACACACAACAATAAAAGGAAACAAATGAAAAAGCAACTATTATTATTGGCATTTATGTTCCTGTCATTAGCTGTAAATGCACAAGATGCAGTAGAAATCGACGGGATATACTACAGATTAGACTTCAATACCAAGACAGCAGAAGTTACAAGGTATCTCCATCACACCTATAGCGGAGATGTCGTGATTCCATCAAAGGTAACTAAAGATGAGGTTGATTATAGCGTTACTAGTATCGGAAAAGAGGCATTCTACTTATCTACTGAACTTGTTTCCGTCACTATTTCTGATCATGTAACAAACATTGATAATTCTGCATTTTATGGATGTTGGAGTCTTACTTCTGTCAATATACCTAATAGTGTAACCCATATTGGCGAGTATGCTTTCGCTCAATGTACAAGTCTTCGCTCCATCACCATTCCTAACAGCGTGACAAGTATAGACAATGCAGTTTTTACTCAGTGTACAGCACTTGAATCCATCGTTGTTGATGAAAATAATATGGATTACGATTCACGAGATAACTGTAATGCCATCATCAGAAAATCGGATAACACGCTTATTTCTGGCTGTAAAAAAACTATCATTCCTAACAGCGTGACGAGTATAGGTGAGCGTGCCTTCGAAGGTTGTAAGACTTTGTATTCTATCAGAATTCCTGGCAATGTGAAGACTATTGGTCAATCCGCTTTCTGGTTATGTAATAGTCTTTTGACTGTCGTCATCTCCGAGGGTGTGACAACTATCAACGAGTTTGCTTTTAACTGGTGTGAAAGTCTTTCTAATCTTACTCTTCCCAGTAGCTTGACATTCATTGGTCAATATGCATTCAGTGGATGCCACAAGATAGGTAAAATTACCATTTCCAATAATGATGTAACGATTGAAGAAAACGCATTTCATAGTTGTAATGGTTTAGCTAAAGTTGAGCTGAACAGCAATGTGATAGTATCAAAAGATTATGCTCAGTCCTCTTCGATAAAAAATCTATTTGGTGAGCAAGTACAAGAGTATGTTTTGGGGGAAAATGTGACGAGCATCGGAGAAAATGCATTCGCTGGTTGTAGTTCTCTTAATACAGTTATCATACCTAAGAATGTAACCAGCATTAAAGGTAACCCATTCATTAATAGTCACCCTCTTACCATTCAAGTTGAAAGCGATAATTCCGTTTATGACTCTCGCAATAATTGTAATGCCATTATTAGAACAGCAGACAATGCATTGATAACAGGATGTTATCAAACCAAAATTCCAAGTGGTGTAAAAAGTATTGAAGATAATGCTTTCTATGGCGACATTAACTTAAAATCAATCAGTATTCCTTTTAGCGTGAGAACAATAGGTCATTCTGCTTTCCGAGGCTGTAGTGATCTTACTTCTATTGGCATTTCTGATGATATAACGAGTATTGGAGATTATGCATTCGCCGGTTGTGGAGAATTGACTTCTTTCAAGGTTCCCAACAATGTGACAACAATAGGAGAATCTGTATTTGCAGACTGTAAATCTCTTACTTCTGTCACCATTCCTAATAGTGTGACAAGTATTGGTGATAAAGCGTTCTATGATTGTTATAGACTTGCCTCTGTCAATATACCTAATAACGTAACAAGCATTGGTGAAGAAGCATTCGCTTACTGCTATAATATACCTTCTATTACAATCCCAAGTTGTCTTACGGATATCAAAACTAAAGCATTCTATCAATGTTCTGGTTTACAAAGCATTCAAGTTGAAAGCGGAAACCCTGTATATGATTCTCGAAATAACTGTAACGCTATCATTGAAACTGAAAGTAATACGCTCTTGTTGGGTGCTTCTTTAAATACGGTTATTCCAAATACTGTAACAAGTATAGGCAATTATGCATTCACAGGATATGATGAATTAACTTATATCAATATTCCTAATGGACTGAAAAGTATAGGTGAAGAAGCTTTTGCAGGTTGTTATAAACTGCCTTATATTGTTCTTCCTGAGAGTCTGGTAAGTATTGACGATTATGCATTCTCCAGCTGTAGCAACTTAGAAGTATATTGCTATGCAGAACAAGTGCCAGAAACAGGTATTTATGTTTTTGATTTCGCTTATACACTTCATGTTCCCGCTGCCTCTATCAATGCATATAGAAACGACGAAGAATGGAGTAAATTTTGGCATATCGTTGCATTGAAAGATGATGATCCCAAACCAACGGGAATCAAAAATATCAATCAAAATACTATTATAGGCCAACATTATTACTCTCTTGATGGAAAGCACATCAATCAGCCTCAACGTGGTCTGAACATCATTAAGATGAATGATGGTACAACAAGAAAGGTAGTGGTGAAATAAAAAAAACAAGACAGTTTAAATTCTGTTTGACACAAACCATTTAAAAATAGGGTTCACACTTACTGCGCAATATATCAATAGATTACGCGTGAATGTGAACCCTTATTTTTTGAAATATATTCAGAAATAATCAGAAATCGGGGATTCGAATCTGCGAGACAGAAAAACTATTAACTATTGTCATTAAACTTTGGGGGAAGATTTACGTCATAAAGATGTAGACATAAAAACAGATGAAGACTATTCGTATCTCTTTTTTACTGATTATTTGCTTCTTTACAACGCTCCAACTATCAGCCCAGACAGCATCGCTGTCAGGGCGAGTAACTGATGCAGACACTAATGAGGCGTTGGCAAGAGCTACAGTTCAGCTCTACCGCATAGGCAAGGACACGACATTTGTCGGAGGCTCCTACTCTAATGCACAAGGTCAGTTCACGCTCAATGGCGCAGCAGGGTCGTATATGCTACGTATCTCATTTCTTGGCTACAAGCCCGTCGAGCAACACATCAGACTGACAGCCGGACAGACAAAGGCGCTTGGCAGAATATCACTGAAGCCAGATGCCATGCAATTGAAAGAGACGGTAGTGACGGCCAACGTACCGAAGATGGTTGTCAGGGACGATACCGTAGAATACAATGCCGATGCCTTCCGAGTTCCTGAGGGTTCAGTCATCGAGGCGCTTGTCGAGGTATTGCCAGGCGCAAAGATTGACGACGAGGGTAAGGTAAGTATCAATGGCAAGAATGTGAAGAGGTTTAAGATGGATGGTCGCGACTTCATGACGGGCAACAACGATGCAGTGATGAAGAACCTACCATCATACGTCATAGACAAGGTGAAGGCCTACGATGAGAAGAGCGACCTGTCGAAGTTGACGGGTATTGACGACGGTAACGACGACTTCGTGCTGGAGTTTGTCACCAAGCGTAGCGCACGTCGCGGTTTGCAAGCAAATCCTGACATTGGCTATGGTACAGAAGGGCGATACGGTATCCGACTGACGGCCATGAAACCTTTTGGCGATATACGCTACACATTCATGGGTAATGCCAACAACGTGAATGACCGTAACTTCTCTGGACGTGGTGGTCGTGGACGCGGCAACAACAACGGACAACGCGAGACAAAGACTGCAGCGCTGGACATCAGCTATGAGAAGCAGAACAAGCTGCAACTGAGCGGTCGCGTGACATGGAACCACGGCGATAATGACAACTGGAACCGGACGGGTAGCGAAAGCTTTGTCATCACACGTGGCGGTGCCTTCTCGAACAGCGTCAGCCAGAACTACTCGCGCAACAACAACTGGACGGGCAACATGAACCTGCAATGGAAGATAGACTCCGTGACAACCCTTTCCTTCCGTCCAGACGTGAGCTTCTCCACAAACGACAACCGCGGCTACTCGCGATCGGCCTCGTTCAACGCCAACCCTTACGACTACGTCACCGACCCGTTGAGCGAAGGGGGACTAGCCGAGATGAACCGGCGCGGTTTGGCAGTTAACAGTCGTCCTAACAAATCACTTGGCTACAGTGATAGCAAGAACATCAACACTCAGGTGCAGCTGCACCGCAGGTTGGGCAGAAACGGTCGTAACATAGCTCTGAGCGGTGACTTCCGCTATAACGATGGCAACAACCAGAATGCCAACCTCTCAATGGTGCACCTCTATCAGGAGAAAGACCGCTACGGCAACGACTCCACCTATCAGACCAACCGCTATACTATGTCGGCTAGCAATGGACTGAACTACTCGCTGGGTATCACCTATACTGAACCCCTCCTCACCTTCAAGACTCAACAGGAAAACGACACGGAGCGCGCTATGGGTCGCCAACAGAGAAACAGAGGTCCCTTCGGTGGTGGCAACCAGCGTCGCCCATTTGGTCAACAGGGCCTTTTCCTGCAACTGAGCTATCGCTACAACTACAGTCACCAGAAGAGCGATCCCGCTACTTATGATTTCCCTTCTTTCAGTGATGAGGCCTTCAATGACGTCCTGGAGGAGTATCGCGACTGGACCAGACTCTTCGGCTATCTCGACAACCCCTACGAGAGCTACCTAAGTACTGAGTTGAGCCGCTACTCCGAACGTACCGAATACAACCATCAAGCTGACGTCCAGTTGCGCTATGTTCGCAACAAGATGAACATGAACATCGGTTTTACTGTGCAGCCCCAGAGGTCACACTTCATACAGAACTACCTAGGAAGACAGATTGACACCGTGCGTAATGTCACCAACATCTCGCCGACGCTGAATATGCGCTATCGCTTCAATCAGCAGACTAACCTACAGGTGCAGTTCCGTGGACAAAGCCAGCAACCAAATATTACACAACTGCTTGACATATACGACGATACCAATCCATTAAATATTACTATGGGTAACCCGGGATTAAAACCGTCATTCACCACCAATCTCACCACTAACTTCCAGATGATGCGTCGCACAACGTTCGTCACCGATAGTCTGGGTATGCAAATTCCCAAGGCGCAGCGCCACTGGAGTTTCAATGTCAACGCCGGCTGGCGAACCACCTATAATTCCATTGGTAACATCGTAACTTACAATGAGAAAACTGGTGCCCGCACCACACGACCTGAGAACATCAACGGCAACTGGAGTGCCAACATGGGCATGAGTTTCAACGTCGCCCTCGACACGCTGAACAGCTGGGACATCAGCGGTGGTCTTAATGGCAGCTACAGCCATCAGGTGGGCTATGTCAACCTGAACCGTACGGCCATTGCTGAACGAAACGTCACACACACCTATAATCTGTCACCTGACGTGTCGCTCAGCTTCCGCAACTCATGGCTCTACGTGTCGCTGAACTGCCGCGCTACCTATGCCCATACAGAGAATCGTCTGCAAGCATCGAACAACCTTACCACGTGGAATTACAACTACGGTGGCAACACGCGCATCACCTTTCCGTGGGGTTCCAGCCTCTTTACCGATTTCCACTGTTTAAGCAGACGCGGCTACGACGACGAGACGCTGAATACCAACGAACTGCTGTGGAATGCTCAGCTGTCGCACAGCTTCCTCAAGGGCAAGGTGCTTACTGTGATGCTGCAATGGTATGACATCCTGCGCGAACAGACCAACTTTACACGTACAGTCAACGCCAACGGTTGGCGAGACCAGGAAGTCAACGCCATTACCAGCTATGCCATGCTGCACGTCAGTTACCGTCTGAACCTCTTCGGCCGAGGCAATAACGGACGCGGTCGAGGACGCTGGGGTGAAGGCCCTGGTGGTCCCGATGGTCCTGGCAGACCAGGCGGCTGGGGAGGCGGTCCAGGCGGTGGAGCCTCCGGAGGCTTCGGAGGAGGCTTTGGTGGTGGTTTCGGTGGTGGCGGCAGACCATTCTAAATAAAACAATTAGTACACCTTGAAAAAGAAAAAGACGCTGCAAATATTTAATTTGCAACGTCTTTGCTTTCAAGCCTAGTACCCAGACCCGGGCTCGAACCGGGATGGGTTGCCCCACTGGTGTTTGAGACCAGCGCGTCTACCGATTCCGCCATCTGGGCTCGAAAAGCGGGTGCAAAGTTACGAAAAATATTTGAAATACAAAATAAAAGAGTAAAAAAAGAAAAAAAATATTGCTTTTTCTTGTTTAGTAAGTAAAAAAAGCGTACCTTAGTAGTCGAATTTTAAATCTACATACCAAATGGAAAAATCAAAACAGAACTATTGTGTGATATTAGCCGGAGGAAAAGGTCGACGGTTATGGCCGAGTAGCCGTGAAGAGCGCCCCAAGCAATTCATCGATTTCTTTGGTGTGGGCCGTACGCAACTGCAGGCAACCTTCGACCGTTTCTCTAAAGTTATACCTCACGAGAATATATTTATATGTACGTGCAAGGAGTATCTGTCACTGGTTAAAGAGCAGGTGCCGGAGATTGACGAGCGCAACATCCTGGTGGAACCTGTCAATCGCAACACCGCTCCCAGCGTGGCGTGGGCTAATATGCGCATCAAGCGCACTAACCCTGATGCAAATATCATCATTACGCCCTCTGACCAGCTGGTGGTCGACGAGGCTCAGTTCATGCGTTGTCTGGAGACGGGTCTGAGTTATGTCGCCGAGAACGACGTGCTGCTGGCGATGGGTGTGAAGCCTACGCGTCCGGAGCCCGGCTATGGTTATATCCAGATGGGTGACCTGAGTTGCAAGCCCGACGTGTACAAGGTGAAGTCGTTTACTGAGAAGCCTGAGCGCGAGTTTGCCAAGATGTTTATGGAGAGTGGCGAGTTCTACTGGAATACGAGCGTCTTTATGGTCAACTCGCGCAAGCTGACACAGAGTTTTGAGAGCATCTTCCCCAGTGTGCTGCGCAACCTGAAGTTTGAGAAGCCGAAATACGGTTATGACGAGGAGCTGGAGTACGTGGCACAGAACTATCCGCGCTATCCCAACCTGTCGATAGACTATGCCATCCTGGAACACAGCGACGACGTGTATGTCATGAAGTGTGACTTCGGATGGGCCGACCTGGGGACGTGGCATGCCGTCTATGAGTTTATGAGCAAGGGTGAGGGTGACAATGTCGTGGTGGACTCGGAGGTGATGATGGAAGACTCGCATAACAATGTCATCAAGCTGCCCAAGGGCCGTGTGGCTGTCATCAACGGGCTGGACGGCTATATCGTTGCCGAGGAGGGCAATGTGTTGCTCATCTGCAAGAAGGGCGACTCGTCGGCACTGGTGCGTAAGTACGTCAATGAGGTACATATTAAATATGGTGATGACTTCGTATGATAGTTGGAATAGACGCTAAGCGCATTGTGCGCAACGGGACAGGACTGGGCAGCTATGGACGCACACTGGTGAACGACCTGATACGTCTGGGCGACAGCGATATGCAGCTGCGGCTGTATGCTCCTGACGAGGGGCGTGACGACCTGCGCGGACAGATTATCGAGGGTGCCGAGTTCTGTTATCTGAAGGGTCACCCTGCAGCGCTGCGCAAGGCGTGGTGGCGCTCGCGCAGTATTGTCAGTGACCTGGTGCGCGATGGTGTCACCGTCTATCACGGTCTGTCGGGCGAGTTGCCGATGGGTCTGCGCAAGGCAGGCATTCGTGGCATTGTCACCATCCACGACCTGATTTTTATGCGCCATCCGGAGTACTACCACTGGCTGGACGCGAAGATATATGAATGGAAGTTCCGCCAGGCGCTGCGCGAGGCCGACCACATCATTGCCATCAGTGAGCGTACGCGGCAGGACATTCTGGAGCTGGGCGGAGAGGAGTATGCCGACCGCATCAGCGTCATCTATCAGAGTTTTGCGCCACACTATTCGGGCGCTGTCAAGGAAGAGCGCAAGGCGGCTGTCCGTGAGCGTTACAAGTTGCCCCAGCGCTATGTGCTGAACGTAGGAACCGTAGAGCGCCGCAAGAACCTGGCGCTAGCTGTCGAGGCTGTCGACCTCTTGCCGCAGGATGTGCATCTGGTAGCTGTAGGGCGCCAGACCGACTATGTGCGTGAGTTGCCGCATAGTGAGCGCCTGCACCTGCTGAGTGGCGTGCCCGACGAAGACCTCTCTGCCATCTATGCGCAGGCAGAAGCCTTTGTCTATCCGTCGCGCTATGAGGGTTTCGGCATTCCTATCATCGAGGCCATTGCTGCCGGACTGCCCGTGGTGGCGTGTACCGGTTCGTGCCTGGAAGAGGCTGGCGGCCCCTACAACCGCTATGTAGGACCTGACGATGTCATCGGTATGGCAGAGGCATTGAAGATGTCGTTGCGTGGTGCCCGTGGTCGTCTGGAGCGCATTCTGCGTAGCCGTGAGTATATCCGGAAATTTGAGGGTAACGATGTAGCCCGTCAGGTGGCAGAGCTGTACCGTCATTCGTAATTACAACTTTACATTTAATTGTATGAGCAGGTCGGCCATCGAGGATTGGTCTATCTGTTGCAGACCTGTACCAATCACACTGCGGTCGAAATAGTTAGTTACACCCAGTTTTGTTGCCAGCGCTAAATGTTTACCGATATCTGCCTGCATCATGAGGCTATAGCGGATGCCATGACCATAGTAAGCTGGGAAAGAGAAGTCGTATTGCGTAGATGGTTCATACTGGTAGAGGCGGCTGTCGTAGTCGTCGCTATGAAACCACGTCACAGTAGCTGCCACCTTTAGCCATCGCTGTTGCCAGCGTGCCTGTTGGCCAATCATTATGCCACGACTGTTGGTTCCCTGTTCACTCACCACCACGCCATCACCCTGGGTACGTAGCGTCAACGTTGATGTCGCTGTCCAGTCTACAGCTATGCGCAAGCGGTGACTCGTCTGGTTGACTATCAACTTCTTCGTGTCGTTATCATGCTGACGGATATGCATGCGGTAGCGCATGTTCCACTTCCACCGTTTCCTGCTATAACGAGCTGAGAACAAAGCGTCGAAGGCATCGCTGCTTGCCGACACTTGATAGCGAGGCCACGAAAAGTGAGCATAGTCCACATATCCCTGTACGAACCAAGACCGCAAGGGTTGCCAAGTTGCTCCCAGATAGATGCCATGCTCATTCTGTATGCTACTCCCCTCCCTGAAACTGTTAGCATGCTGCGCGGTATAACGCTTGTCGTAGTAGCGATGTAATAGCATCAGTGATAGCTGGTCAGTAACTCTGCAGTTGACCGTGTGAATCAGTGCTACAGCCCCCTTCTTGTTCAGCGCCGTCTCACCACTGAACGCCCAGCGGTGGTTGTTCCATCCGTAGTCCAGACTCATGTTCAGGAAGCTGTTGCCCTGTGCAGAATAGGTATGGTAGAGTGCATTTTGCATGGGTTGCAACGAACGGTCGTAACGAGTATAGACGGCATTGGCATTGATGTGGAGTGTACCTTGGTGCCACCCGATGCTTGCCCCTAGGTCCGTCTCGTAGGTATTGTGCTTCTTCTCGATTTCCGTAGGTGTACGATGGTAACCACTATATAATAAGGTACGCGCTGTACCATCATCATTTAGTGTGGCATCAATAGCCTGATAGGAAGCAAAGATCATCACCCTCCATTGCTTGGCGAGGCGCACCGTTGCAGCAATGCCCTGCAGATGATTGCTGGCCGAACGCGAGCTATGTGCCGATAGCGTATGCAACCCGCGTCCCATGGTCTGTAGCGTAGTTAGTTTACCTAAGTGGAAACTGGTGTTCATTACCAGCCCCATGCCCATCTGCACACGGTAGTGCCCAAGGTTCAGTTCCTCCAGACGACCAAAGTCGCGCAGTTGCACATAGTAGTTATACTGGTCGTAACCCATACTGTTCTTGTTTGTAAAAAACGGCTCGCCAGCATCCTGAGCAGCAGTGATACCAACCTTTACACGATTGCCAAAGGTATATTGGTAACGGAGGTCGTGCCGATACTTATAGCCCAGATAGCCGTTTCTATCGCCCTGACGCTCATAGAATGGAATCTTACCTGTCGCTGTCATGCGGTGTTGCCCATATTTCAGCAGGTCAGCAGCTTTGGGCCATACTGACGACTTCCGTTCCTCACCAGCCACCACAAAACACTGCAACAGTCGACGAGTGTGGTAGTCCAAACCCTTCACCATCTGCAACTCGCTGAGCGAACGCATCGGTTTATAGCGGTCCAGATATTCTGTCAGTTCCTCTACCTGCTGAGCTGTCAGGAAGGGCAGCTCTTCCAGTTCCTCGCGACAGGTCTGATTCAGGTTGATGGGTGTCTGCGCCCGTTCTTCCAGCTGTTCCAAGAGTTCCTCGCCATAGCTCTCCTCCACATCTTCTGCCGTTAGCCATTCGCGCAATGCCTCATGCCAGTCACTTTGTGCAGCAACTGGCACCGTCAGCAACAATAGCAAAAAGAGCATCATTTCTTTCATGCTACAAAGGTACGAAATTTTATCCTTTATTAGTTTGCTAATTCACTGTTTTTTCATAATTTTGCAGCAGAAATGACATCATATAAACAATGAATATTAAAGAATTACTGAATGAAACCGATCATTTTGCAGCCCGTGCAGGTTGCAAGATTATCGAAGTCGACGGACATCACGCCATAGCAGAAATGACCGTCACCTCCGACCATCTCAATGGCGGTCATGTATGTCAGGGCGGCGCTCTTTTTACCTTAGCCGATCTCGCTATCGCCGCATTAATGAATCAACATGGAGAGCTCACTTTCGGTATTTCCAACAATATTATGTTTGTGGCCAGTGCCAAAGAGGGCGACTTTCTTCGTGCTGAAGCCATCTTCGTAGCCGATCACCGCAAGATTCCTGCTGTTGAAGTTCGCGTAACAAACCAGGATAACACCCTGATTTGTCACGTCACGGGTATGGGCTATCGTAAATCTATTCCGCTTCCCAAGGAATGAAGCTAAATAGATCGAAGAAGAAGGCCGAGGGCGTTGCCCAGCAAGACACCAAGAGTGTCTGCCCAGAAATCAAGCCACTCGCCAGAGCGTGTAGTGGTGCAGTAGGCTTGGAGCAGTTCCATAAGACCACCCAGAAGTACCATACCCACAACAGCCAGTAAGAGGATTTTGCGCCAAGCGATACTACTGTGACTGCGCAGGTATTCAAACCAGATAACGCTACACGTGCCACCATACATAGCAAGGTGTGTCCACTTGTCGATGAACTGTACATCGTCAAGCGGTGTTTCAGGGAAGAAAGGGGTCAGCGAAAGCACCCAGATAAGCAGGATGCAGAACACTGACAAGGGGTATTTCCTTACAAATCGGATGAAAAAGTGCATCTTTTCTTCAATTTTTGCTGCAAAAGTAAGAAATATTTTATACTTTTGCAAACGCTATGACGAATAATGTGAACGAAAGAGATAATTTCGGCAGTAAGCTGGGCGTGATTCTGGCTACGGCAGGCTCAGCAGTAGGACTGGGCAACGTGTGGCGTTTCCCCTATATGGCTGGCGAGAACGGTGGTGCTGTGTTCATCATCATCTATGTAGTGTGTGTACTGCTGTTAGGAATTCCCTGTATGATCAGCGAATTCATCGTGGGGCGTAACGGTCACGCCAATACAGCACGTGCTTTCAGGCAGCTGGCAGGAGGTACGCCGTGGGCCGCGATAGGCTATATGGGTGTGCTGACGGGATTCCTTATTACGGGCTACTATGCGGTGGTCTCTGGTTGGTGTCTGCAGTATGTATGGGCCTCACTGATAGGCCATCTACAGGGCGACCCAGCATATTTCCGCACCTACTTTGCCGAACTCAGCAGTGACCCTGTGAAACCTGTACTGTGGACGGTCATCATCTTAGGTATGACCTACCTGATTATCGAACACGGCGTGAGAGCGGGTATTGAGCGTGCGTCGAAACTACTGATGCCCACCTTATTTATCCTGCTGCTCATTATCGTGGTAGCAGCATGCCTGTTGCCTGGAGCAGGAAAGGGTATCGAATTCCTTTTCCATCCCGACTTCTCGAAGATTACAGGTGATGTTTTCTTAGGCGCCCTGGGACAGTCGTTCTACTCGCTGAGCATTGCGATGGGCTGTCTATGTACCTACGCCAGCTACTTCTCGAAATACACCAATCTGACGAAGTCGGCCACACAGATAGCCGTCATCGACTGTATGGTGGCTATCTTGGCAGGACTCATGATATTCCCTGCGGCCTTCTCCGTAGGTGTGAACCCAGACAGCGGACCTTCACTCATCTTCATTACCCTGCCCAACGTGTTCCAGCAGGCCTTTGCCGCCTTCCCATTGATTGGCTATATCATTTCTCTGCTGTTCTTCATCCTGTTGTCGCTGGCAGCTCTGACATCGCTCATGTCATTACATGAGGTGTCAACGGCTTTCTTCCAGGAGGAATTGCATACCACCCGCAAGCGTGCAGCCTTGTGGGTAACCATCCTGACAGCCATCATCGGTGCGTTCTGTTCACTATCGTTAGGAGCCGTCGATGGACTGGTCATCTTCGGACAGTCGCTATTTGACTTGTTCGACTTCATCACTGGTCAGATATTCCTGCCGGTAGTGGGTTTCCTGACCTGTATCTTCATTGGCTGGGTAGTACCTCACAAGGTGGTTCACGACGAATTCACCAACTGGGGCGAACTGCGCGGACGTTTCTTCCACTTTTACATCTTCTTGGTGAAGTACATCTGTCCGCTGGCCATACTCATCATTTTCTTACATCAATTAGGACTACTGAATGACTGAACGCGGTAATTTTGGCAGTAAACTGGGCATCGTGCTGGCAACGGCAGGCTCGGCAGTCGGGTTGGGCAATATCTGGCGCTTCCCCTATATGACGGGACAGAATGGTGGTGCAGCCTTCCTGTTAATGTATGTGGCTTGCATCCTGTTGTTGGGCGTACCTGGAATGATTAGTGAATTCATTGTGGGTCGCAACGCACAGACCAATGCCGCCAGAGCTTACGACAAACTGTCGAAAGGACGCCCTTGGAAGCTGGTAGGTCATCTGGGCATCCTGACCTCGACGATTATCCTTGGCTTCTATGCCGTTGTCGCTGGCTGGTGCCTGCAATACCTGTTTGCCTCAATTAGCGGACAGGTACAGGGCGATGCGCAATATGTGCAACAATACTTCGTCAACTTCTCCAGCAGTGCATGGAAACCCGTCATCTGTGGCTTGCTCTTCATACTGATAACCCACCTTATCGTCGTTCGTGGTGTGCAACATGGCATTGAGAAAGCATCCAAATTGCTGATGCCCATCCTGCTCATCCTGCTCATCGTGCTGGTAGTGGCCTCCTGCATGTTACCAGGTGCTGTGGAAGGCATCAAGTTCCTGTTGAAGCCTGACTTCTCGAAACTGAGTAGCGACGTGATGCTGGAAGCCCTTGGTCAAGCCTTCTTCTCGCTGTCTCTTGGAACAGCGTGCCTGTGTACCTATGCCAGCTATTACTCCAGAGACACCAACCTGCTGAACTCCGCAGGACAGATAGCCTTGCTCGACTCACTGATAGCACTCCTCGCTGGTCTGCTTATCTTCCCAGCAGCTGCAGCAGTAGGCATCAGCGCCGACTCAGGACCCTCGCTCATTTTCATCACCCTGCCTAACGTCTTCCAGCAGGCCTTTGGAAGCCTTCCCGTGGTGGGCTATGTCGTCAGTATCATGTTCTATGCCCTGCTGGTCTTCGCCGCCCTCACATCGACTATCTCCATGCACGAGATAGGTACTGCCTTCTTTACGGAAGAGTTCCACATGCCACGCAAATACGCCGCTTGGGTGCTTACCATCGTTGCCAGCGTTCTCTGTCTGCTGTGCTCGTGGTCAGTAGGTGCTTTTGATATTAAAGTATTAGGACTGTCGCTCATGGACTTCTGCGACCAACTGACAGCCAACTTCATGCTGCCCTTGGGTGGTATGTTGGCCTGCCTGTATGTGGGCTGGTATATTCCCCGTCAGGTGGTGCACGATGAGTTCACCAATTACGGTCAGCTCAACCAAAACTTCTATCGCATATACCTCTTTGCCGTACGCTATGTCTGTCCCGTCTGCATCATGCTGGTATTCCTCCATCAACTGGGAATTCTATGAACCGTAACGACCGTCGTATCGCACAGACAGCGCTTGTTGTCGCTGTACTCGCCCTCATAGGCCTGTGGCTGACAGACGGTGACCAACAGACGCCCGTCGTCCAACAGAGCAAGGACAGCGCCCAGCAACAAGGAAAAAGCAATTACTACGGCAAAGGAAGATACAGGCAACACACATCAGCACCAATGGCTGTTGGCGACTTGCCCGCGCGTCACGTTGAGGAATTCTATTTCGACCCCAACTCTGCCGACAGCACACAGCTTTTGCGTTTAGGTCTGCCCGCCTGGATGGTGCGCAATATTTATCACTATAGGGCACGTGGTGGTGTCTATCGCACTAAGCGCGACTTTGCACGAACCTATGGCCTCACTAAGAAGGACTATCAGCGCCTGGAGCCTTATATCCGTATTTCTGACGATTACCAGTCAGCAGCAACCCTCTTTCCCAAGGAAGCGCGCGACACGATGCATTATCCCGTCAAGCTGAAAGAAGGCGAACGCATCGTACTGAACGGTGCCGACACCACCCAACTGATGAAGGTGCCTGGCATAGGCAGTTACTATGCCAAGGAGATTGTTCGTCACGGCAAGTGGATTGGTGGCTACGTCAATGTGGACCAATTGGACGAAATAAAAGGTTTCCCACAGTCGGCCAAACAGTATTTCGTCATCAACAGTCCAACCCAACAGCGTTTGAAAATCAATAAGTTATCGCTTCAGCAGTTGCGTCGCCACCCTTATATTAACTATTATCAGGCCAAGACGATTGTTGACTATCGCCGACTGCATGGCGACATCAAAAGCCTGCAAGACTTGCGCTTCTCAAAGGACTTCACAGAGGACGCAATCCGACGCTTAGAACCCTACGTTGAGTACTAAGCCAAAAGACACGTATTTCGGTCAAAATCAGCCTTTTTCGTCCCATTCCACTTGACCTATATCAAGAAGATGCACTTTTTAGTGTAAAATTTACAAGAAAACTTGTCTGTGTGCGCACACATTTGTACCTTTGCATCGTCTTCAGAGGAAGTCTTAAAGGTAAAAGTAAAGATTGTTTCAAGGATTATTGGTAAAGATCATTCATATTTTGTTTTAGGTTAGTAGTTTTGGTTATGTAGTAAATTATGTTTCGAGGGAAATGATGAAACATACAGGAAGAGGGACATCCGTGAGGGTGTTCCTCTTTCATTTGTTAGGGGTGAGAAAGGAGATATTAACAATCGGAATCCATGGGGTCTAAGACGTGCTCTTCACGAAGCACCTTATCTACGCTACCCGCATCGAGCAGGCGGTGTTGGGCTTCTTCGTAGTCCAGTCCCAAAAACTCCTGAAGCATACGCGTACCACGATCTACGAGTTTGGCATTCTTCAGTTGCATCTTCACCATGCGGTTGCCGCGCACTCGTCCCATGCGAATCATCAGTGCCGTAGAAATCATGTTGAGCACCATCTTCTGTGCCGTACCGCTCTTCATTCGACTGGACCCCGTCACAAACTCTGGGCCGACAATCGTCTCGATGGGGTAGTCAACTGCAGCGGCCAGCGGTGTATTGGGGTTACTGGTGATGCAACCCGTCAGCAATCCCTGTTGCTTGGCTTGCTCAACGGCTCCAATCACATAAGGCGTGGTTCCTGATGCCGCAATGCCGATAACGGCGTCGTCTGCTTTAGGATGAAAGGTCTGCAAGTCGCGCCAACCATGCTCAGCTACGTCCTCAGCACGCTCTACAGCATGGCGTAAAGCCTCATCGCCACCAGCAATGATACCCACCACCCACTCTTCAGAAACGCCAAAAGTGGGAGGCAGTTCGCTGGCATCGAGGACACCCAGACGACCACTGGTGCCTGCACCGATATAAAACAGTCGGCCACCACGCTTCATTCTGGGTTCGATAGCCTCTACCAAAGCCTCTATCTGCGGAAGGGCTTTGTTGACAGCCTCAGCCACCAGACGGTCTTCGTCGTTGATGTGCTGTAGCAGTTCGCCTACCGACATCCGTTCCAGATGGTTGTAGCGCGAGGGTTGTTCTGTGATTTTCCGTTGTAGTGCCTTGCTGACCATATTCTGAAAACTATCTTACCACCTCGGTAAATTCTGGCTTGGCATCAGCAGTCTTACCAACCGTGACATAGATGATAGACGTTGACTCCTCACCATTCATGCCACGACCCTTCACCGTGAATTTATAGTCCGTTCCATCAGGAGTAGTGCGCTTGCCAACGGTCTGTGGCGTACCCAAAGGGAACTGATAGCTGGAGCAGGCAGCATCGAAGAGCGCCTTTTCCTCAGCGGTCACAGGCTTCTGGGCAGAATAGTCAGACAACTTCTGAATCTTACCCTTCTTGTAGCCATTCTCTTTCAGGAAACGATCCAGTTCCTTAGCGGCAGCTGTCACTCGCGCTGTGCGGACACCATAGCCTGTCTGAATCTTAGCCTTAGGCAACGCTTTCTTCAGTGCCTCCGACGACGTGTTCAGTCCACCGCTTCCGAAAGTACAGAAAGGCACAACGGTCTTTCCTGCGAAGTCCTGTTCCTTCAGAAGAGTTACTATAGGATTGGCGTAGGTGCCAAACCAGATGGGATAACCCAGGAAGATAACGTCGTAGTCAGCAATCTTCTTGGTCAGCGCTTTCAGGGCAGGATATTCGCCACTCTGCATCTCACGCTGGCCACGCTGGATGGTTTCCTGGAAATTGCCGGAATAAGGCTTCACACACTCGATAGCCTCTATATCGGCACCTAACTGCTTCTGCAACTCCTGGGCGACGGTTTTCGTCGTTCCCGTTTCTGAATAGTAAAGCACTAATAGCTTCTGGGCTGATACAGTAGTAAAAGCAGTCATTGCTGCCAGTGATAATAATAGCTTTTTCATGTTCTTATTACTTGTAAAAACGCCCCAAAGGTACATTATTTACCGCTATCCTGCAAGTTTTTTATTCTTTATTTACAAATAATCGCGATGATTGTATTGTTGGGTGGAAGATTTTTCTTATTTTTGCAACTGATAAAAAGTTACAAGGGTAATATCCCTTGTATGATAGAACCTGTTATGAAGATAGAATCCCAGTTAGAAACCGAAAGAGAAGAATCGCCCAGAGGCCACTCCCCTGAGCGATTTTTCTTTTCAGACATCAGATATCAAACGGGCCGTGTCCCATACATGACGTGGTCGTGAGCGCCGTAATGGCGGCGGTGGCGGCTGCTACTATCACCTTCAACAGCACCTCCCAAAAACGTGAATTCTTCATACCTCTTAATTCTTAACTCTTAACTCTTAACTCAAAAAAGTGTCGCCCCGAAGGGCGCACTTTTTAAGGCTCGGGCTCCTCTTCCTTCTCCACGGTGTTCAGAGGCAACTCCTCTACGCGGCAACCCTGCAAGAACTGCTTGGACTTGTTGCCACCCGAGTCGGTGGTGCGCTCAGGCATGAAGACGACGTGCAGACCCTTGACGTGCTCGCTGACGGAGTACTTGCCGGCGGTCTGTGCACCCTTCGACTCGATGCCGATCTTGAACGAACCGAAGCCGTCCAGCTTCACGCGCTTGGAGTCCTGCATCTGGTCCTTCATGACCTCGACGAGCTCCTCCAGTACCGCCATCACGTCCGACTTCTTCACGGTACAGTTACGCTGGATAATCTCCGCCAGCTGACGGGTGCCGATTACTGCGGTGGGCACGGCACGGGCATACCACTTTCCTGAACGCTTGGTACCAGTAGACTGGTCCTGATGCAAACGATAAAATACTGCCATAACTAGTAATTTTTTAAATGGTTAATAATTTGGTTGTTTATTCTCTGTCTTGTCAGCCTTCCCGCTGGATTTACCAGCCTTGTAAGGCCTCCTTATCAGGCTTACAACTGCTGCTTATTAGGCTTGCCCGCACGCGTATCAGGCTGGCTTTTCAGCGTATCAGCTGTATTTCTGATTGACACTACAAAATTACGAAAAAAACGGGAGGCGCGCAAATTTTCAGTCCAAAATCCGCCATTTTTGAGGGGTATTTTTCGTGCTAATTTTGCAAGAAAATCAGAAGGGCTATAAATGCAGTATGATGAGTCAACCTTTTCAGTTTGGATAGTCAACGAAATCCGTATACCCGCCTGGCGAGAATTGGACATTTGGACTTTTGGACATTGGACGTTTTGGTGATTTTAATTTTCACAAACGGAAAGAATATTTATATATAATATATATATTATATATAAATATTAAATTATTTAACATTTAATAATTACTCTCTTCCTTAGTCAACTTTTCCAGTCCGTTTTCTTCTTCTGTACCAAAAAATTTTGGGAAAACGTCCAAAGTCCAAATGTCCAATCGTCCAGTTTCAATCCTACTTCAACTTGATGATATCTGACCATCGGGTAGTGGGGTTAGGACTACGGAAATCATGTTTAATGGCATTGGCAAAGACGTTGGCCTTACCCTTTCCGTCCTTGCGCGTGTACTGTTGCGCACCTATGACAATGGTCTCTGAGCCTTGCATGCGATTGATGCGATCTACCACCTCGTCGTCCTCATAGTAGCTCTTCAGCGTACATTCCGACCCGATGACAACCACCACGATATCGCTGTCTTTGGGCTCTGGTACTCGTCAACCGTCCCCTGACATAATTTCATATAGTAAAAATCGTTAATGGAAGAAGAAAAACTCTCCAGACATCGCGTCCAGAGAGTTTTAGCATATTGAAAACAATCTTATACTACTAACTAACTATTAACTAACTTATTATTTACAACTTATGATGAAGCTTTATTTCACTAAATACGTTTTGCCATTGACGATATACAGACCTTTTGTTGGCTGAGCAATGCGCTGGCCTGCAAGGTTGAAATATTGACTATTCACTTTTTCATCATCAATTTGTTTTAGGTTTATAACTATGTGAATGTTTTCTGCTGCAAAAGTAGTGTGTTGGCTCCTTTATCGCTGTAACAAATGATAAAAACACTATAAAAATGCGTACACTGAAACATTTTTTATAGAGAATGAACGTTTTGTTTCAGAAAAAAATGCTATCTTTGCAATGTCAATTTCATAAAACTACTAACATACAACATGATGATTCGTAAAAGATGGACAGAATATATTTGCTTGGTTCTAATGACCTGGCTGATAGTCGGCTGTGAACAGAAACCTAAATTTATAATAGGTGTATCGCAGTGTTCGGAGGACATCTGGCGCGAGAAACAGAATGCCGAGCTGCGTATGGCAGCCTATTGTCAGAACGACGTGGAGCTGCGTTTTGCCGCTGCCTACGATAGCGACGAGCGACAGGTGCAGCAGATAGACTCGCTGGTGGAGAGCGGCATCGACCTGCTGATTGTTGCTCCCAACCAGGTGAAAACCATCTCGCCAGCCATTGATCGGGCTTATGACAAAGGAATCCCCGTTATCATCTTTGAACGTAAGACCAGCTCGCAGAAGTTTACTGCCTTCATCAGTGCCGACAACTACGAGATGGGCCACACAATGGGGGAATACATCGCCAGTCGACTGCATGGCAAAGGGCGTGTCATGGAAATCATGGGACTCAAAGGTTCGTCACCAGCCATCGAGCGCCACAACGGTTTCGCTGATGCCCTGAAGAATTACCCTGATATCACTGTTGTTGCTACCCTGCAAGGCGACTGGACTGAGGAGAGTGCCGTCAAGGCCGTGAAAGCCTATCCTGGCAATCTGGACCATATCGACTTTGTCTTTGGGCAGAACGATCGCATGGCCATGGGTGCCCGTCGTGCCTTGCAAGAAAGCCCTCGCAACGCCACACTCTCAAAGAGAGAACAGCTAACAGCTGACAGCCATCAGCCACTCTACTGCGGCATTGACGGTCTGCCTGGTGAAGATGGCGGCATCCGTCTGGTACGCGACAGCATCCTGGATGCTTCCTACATCTATCCTACCCATGGTGACAAAATCATAGAGTTGGCTATCAATATCCTTGAAGGCAAACCCTACGAGAAGGAAGCTCTTCTGCAGTCAGCACTGGTTACTCGCGACAATGCCAAGGTGCTGTTGATGCAAAACGAAGAGATGATGCGCCAGGCAGAATACCTGGACCAGCTGCACAGCAGGGCAGATACCTATCTGAAGGAATTAGACACGCAGCATGTCGTCAACTGGATGTCGATGGGTGTCATTCTGCTGTTGGTGGTAACCATCGTGTTGTTCTATATGTATCATCTCCGTAAGGTGAAGTTACAGCAAGAGCGTGTCGTCAGTACCCTGTGGAATATGGAGATAGAGCCAGCACCTGTTGCTGACGAAACAAAGGAACATACAGCAGACAGCTTGGCAGACGAGAAACCGTCCGTTGTTGCCGAAAGTGCCTTCCTGGCACGGTTCCGCGAGGTCGTTGAGGCTCGCATGGAAGATAGCGAGGTCAGTGTCGACGACCTGGCAGCAAAGATGAACCTCAGTCGTGTACAACTTTACCGCAAGGTGAAGTCTATCACAGGCTCGTCACCTGTCGAACTGCTGCGCACCACGCGCCTGAAGCGTGCCTACCAGATGCTGCTCACCACCGACAAGAGCGTCAGCGAGGTGGCCTATGCTGTTGGCTTCACTGCCCCCAGCTACTTCTCTAAATGTTTCAAAGAGGAGTACGGCATAGTGCCTGGCGACATCCGGAAATAGCACGGAAATATTTGTAATTACTAAGATTATTCGTTCATTCCGTTGTAATTTTGTTACATTGCAACAAAATTTGAATGGGATGAACGATATTTTACATACCAATAACTATATCATTACTACTTTTGCGGCAGAATCTGAAACAAGAGTATTAACTAAAAACAAAAGCAAATGAAACAAACGAAACGATTGTTTTTAAGTTTCTTGACGCTGCTGCTCGCTACGATGACGTACGCACAGGAGGTGACAGGAACTGTGTCTGACTCTTTTGGGCCAGTGATTGGAGCTACAGTCATGGAGAAAGGAACCACCAATGGCACGGTGACTGACTTCGACGGAAACTTTAAACTCAAAGTGAAAGCCGGCACTACGCTGGTGTTTAGCTATGTGGGCTATCTGACGCAGGAGTTGCCTGCTCAGAATGGCATGCAGGTCATGCTGAAAGAAGACAGCAAACAACTGCAGGAAGTAGTAGTGACGGGTTATACCACCCAGCGCAAGGCCGACCTGACCGGTGCCATCTCTACCGTCAGCGTTGACGAGATGGCCAAGCAGAACGAGAACAACCCGATGAAGGCCCTGCAGGGTCGTGTGCCAGGCATGAACATCTCTGCCGACGGTAACCCCTCAGGTGCTGCCAGTGTGCGCATCCGTGGTAATGGTTCGCTGGACCACAACGATCCTCTTTATATTATTGATGGCGTGCCCACCACAGCAGGCATGCACGAGTTGAACGGTAACGATATCGAGAGCATCCAGATTCTGAAGGATGCAGCCTCGGCCTCTATCTATGGTTCGCGTGCTGCCAACGGTGTCATCATCATCACCACCAAGAAGGGTAAGGAAGGTAAGATCAAGGTCAACTTCGACGGCTCTGTCGCTGCCTCGTTCTATACGAACAAGATAGAGACCATGAATGCCTCGGAGTGGGGACGTGCCTTCTGGCAGGCTAACGTCAACGATGGTATCAACCCCTCGAACAACAACTTGGGCTACAACTACGACTGGAGCTACGACCAGAACGGCAACCCCGTGCTGAACAAGATGACCATGAACATGTACCTCGACGAGAATGGTACCGTACGTGCAGGTGACACGGACTGGTTCAAGGAGGTGACGCGTACGGGTGTCGTTCAGCAGTATAACCTCTCTGTCAGCAATGGCTCAGAGAAAGGTAACGCCTTCTTCTCATTAGGTTACTACGACAACCAGGGTACTATCAAGGACTCATGGTTCAACCGTCTGTCAGCGCGTGCCAATGCCGACTACAAGCTCTTTGACGGCAAGCTGACCATCGGCGAGAACTTCACGCTGAACCGCAACAAGGGTGTCGATGCACCTGGCGGTATTCTGCAGAATGCGCTGCAGTTCAACCCCAACTTCCCCATCTATGCGGAGAACGGCCACTATGCTCAGGCACTGGGTGCTTACTCAGAGCGTGAGAATCCGCTGAGCATGATTAGCAATGCCAAGGACAACGAGTACACCCTGTGGCGCATGTTCGGTGACGTTCACCTGAGCATTACCCCGTTCAAGAACTTTACCTTGCGCACCACTTTAGGCTTGGACTACACCCAGAAGGAGCAGCGCTTCTTCATGTACCCCATTGCCAATGGTAAGGTAAAGCGCACCGACACAGCCGTAGAGAGCAAGCAGGAGCACTGGATGCGCTGGATGTGGAACGCCATTGCTACCTATAACCTGGAGATTGGCAAGCACCGTGGTGATGCCATGATAGGTATGGAGGTCAACCGCGAACAGACCAAGTGGAGCAGTGCCCAGCGCTATGAGCTGGCTATCTTGAATACAGACTATATGTGGCCGTCAGCCGGTTCTGGCAAGCAGTTGGCTTTAGGTTCTGGCGATGGCTATTCACTGGTGTCCTTCTTTGGTAAGGTCAACTACACCTATAATGACAAGTACCTGGCTTCGTTCACCATCCGTCGTGACGGTTCCAGCCGTTTCGGTAAGAACAACCAGTATGGTACCTTCCCCTCTGTCAGTGCCGGTTGGCGCCTTTCTGAGGAGTCGTTCATGAACTTCACCAAGAGCTGGCTGGACAACCTGAAGGTTCGCTACTCTTGGGGACAGACGGGTAACCAGGAAATCTCCAACATCGCACGCTATACCATCTATAAGTCTGTGGTATCTACAGGCTTGTGGGGCAGTGGTCAGGCAGGTTCTGCCTATGACATCACTGGCCGTAACGGCGGCTACGACCTGAGCAATGGCTACGTTCGTCAGCAGCGTGCCAATGAGGACATCAAGTGGGAGACTACCACGCAGCATAACATCGGTGTCGACTTCGCCTTCCTGCACAACAGCATCTATGGTAGCTTCGACTGGTTCGACAAGAAGACCACCGACATCCTGCTCTTCATGGACGGCATCGCCTCGATGGGCGAGGGTGCCTCACAGTGGATCAATGCCGGTGAGGTGAAGAATACCGGTTGGGAATTCAGCCTGGGCTACCGTCATAAGCTGGCCAATGGCTTCTCATGGGACATCAATGGTAACATCAGCCGTTATAAGAATGAGATTACGAAGTTGCCTGAGACGGTAGCTGCCAAGGGTACGTATGGTGGTAATGGCGTGAAGAGCGTCATTGGTCACCCCATGTACTCAGAGGTGGGCTACGTGGCTGACGGCATCTTCAAGAGTCAGGAGGAGATAGACAATCACGCACAGCAGGACGGTGCAGGACTTGGCCGCATCCGCTATAAGGACCTGAACGGTGATGGCAAGATTACCGAGGCCGACCAGGACTGGATCTACGACCCGACACCCGACTTCACATGGGGTCTGAACATCTACCTGCAGTACAAGGACTTCGACTTCACCATGTTCTGGCAGGGTGTACAAGGTGTTGATGTCAACTGTATTGGTTATAAGTCGCAGACCGACTTCTGGGCCAACTCTAATGTCAACGTGCCTTACCTGAACAAGGGTACACGCGTGCTGGACGCCTGGAGTCCTGCCAATCCAGACAGCGACATCCCCGCACTGACCACATCAGACACCAACCGCGAGGGCCGTCTGTCAACCTACTACATCGAGAATGGCTCTTATGCCAAGCTGCGTACCGTACAGCTGGGCTATAACATGCCAAAGAGCATTACTGAAAAGCTGAAGATGGACCGCATCCGTCTGTACGTCTCTGCCCAGAACCTGCTGACCATCAAGAGCGGCAAGTTCACTGGCAACGATCCTGAGCGTCCTGGATTTGACTATCCTATTCCTCTTAACCTCACCTTCGGCGTGAATGTAGGATTCTAAAGACCACGAATGCAATTAAACGAATAAAAGTTATGAAAACAACATATATAAAATACATCTGTGCCATGTGCGCCATCTGCGGTCTGACGGCTTGTTCTGATTTCCTGGAGGAGCAGGTGCCACAGGCTACGCTGACTCAGGACGAGGTGAAGAAACCTGAGTATATCGATAATGTGCTGATTTCTGCCTATGCCGGACTGCTCAGCATTGAGGACATGAACTCCTCGTTCTCTCTATGGAACTACGACACTCGTTCAGACGATGCTTATGTAGGCGGTGCCGACTTCTCCGATGGTGAACCTTTCCATATCCTGGAGCTGCACACCACCGTGATGACCAAAGACTGGCCGTACAATGACATCTGGCAGCGCTTCTATAAATTCTTGTCACGTGTAAGCTTGTCACTCGACATGCTGGACGAGGCTGACCAGAGCAATGCTACCATCCAGCAGCGCACTGCCGAGATGAAGTTCCTGCGTGCCTATGGCCACTTCCAGCTGAAGCGCCTGTTCAAGAAGATTCCTTTTGTCAACAAACTGAACATGACAGAGGACGACTATAACAACATGTCGAACACGGAGTATACCAATGACGAGGGCTGGCAACAGATTATCAACGACCTGGAGGATGCCTATGCCGTACTGCCCGTGACACAGAGCGAGAAGGGCCGTCCCACCAAGGCCGCTGCAGCAGCCTTCCTGGCAAAGGTCTATCTCTATAAGGCTTACCATCAGGACAATGCCACCAACAACCAGGTGACCAGCATCAACGAGGCTGACCTGCAGAAGGTCGTTGACTATACGAATCCTTCTATCTATGCCGCTGCCGGCTATGGCCTGGAGAGTGACATGCACAACAACTTCCGTCCTGAGGAACAGTATGAGAATGGTAAGGAGAGCATCTGGGCCATCCAGTACTCTAAGAACGACGGTACCACTTGGGGTAACCTGAATTTCTCGAACCGTCTGATAGTACCCTGTATTCCTAAGGTACATGACTCTGGTTGCGACTTCTACAAGCCCTCTATCAACCTCGTCAATGCCTATCGTACCAATGCCGACGGACTGCCTCTCGTGGCTACAGCAGCCACCCAGGACTACGAGGTGGGCTCTGCACAGACTGTCGATCCCCGTCTCTTCGTTACCGTTGGTCTGCCAGGTACTCCCTACATGTTCAACACCAGCTACATGATGAGCAAGACCAATACGTGGAGCCGCTCAGGTGGTAAGTATGGCTACTTCGTGTCGCTGAAGCAGAACGTAGACCCCGCAACCATCAACGAGTACATCTTCAATGCCGACAACCAGTGGGCCAGCTCTATGAACCGCATCGTCTTCCGCTATGCTGACGTGCTGCTCATGCGTGCTGAGGCGCTGGCTCAGCAGAACAAGCCTGCCGAGGCCATCGCACTGGTCAACCAGGTGCGTGAGCGTGCTAAGGCGATGGCTGCCAACAGCGTCGTGTCTAACTATCCTAATAAGTATGGTGTACACTTTGCCATCAATAGTTATAAAGGCACCTACGACAAGGATGCTGCTATGGAGATTGTGAAGACTGAGCGTCGTCTGGAACTGGCTATGGAGAGCGAGCGCTTCTTTGACCTCGTGCGTTGGGGCGATGCTGCTACCGTCATCAACAAGTTCTATACTTCCGAGAGTGAGAAGATGAGCTTCCTGAAGGGCGCCTGGTTCACTGCCGACAAGAACGAGTATCTCCCTATTCCCTGGGAGCAGTTGTCTGCCTCTAACGGTCACTATACACAGAACTGTGGCCAGTGGTAATGAAGAGTTTAAAGTTTAAAGTTTATAGTTGAAAGATATGAAAACGATATATAGTATCATTTGCATGGTTTGTCTGCTCTGCGGCTTCACTGCCTGCAACGACGACCATACGGGCAGCATCAGTGTCGGCGGCTCGTGTCTGGTAGAGTCTTTTGAACTCAACAACCAGTTCAAGGCTACCATCAGCCATGAGAAGCGTCTCATCAAAATCAAGGTTCCTGAGACCTTTGCACAGAAGGGCGACATGGAGATTACCAGTCTCACCCTGCCTGCTGGCGCCTCTGCTAACTTTAAGTTGGGCGACCACATCAATCTGAATGCTGACAAGACGCTGCGCGTCACCAATGGCGACCTGCAGCTGGAGTATCAGGTTAGCGTACGCAACGATGAGGCCCTGCTGAAACAGTTCTTGCTGGAGGGTGTCAAGGGTGCCATCAACCAGGATGACAAGACGGTTACCGTCAGTGTGATGGCCAGCAGCGGCATCGACCTCTCTAACGCTACCTTCGAGGCTGTGGTTAGCGAGGATGCTATCTGCAGTCCTGCCAGCGGTACGAAGGGCAACTTCACAGAGCCTTTCCTGCTGACCGTCAATGACAATACGGCAACCAATGTATATACCGTCAACGTGACGCTGATACAGGCTCCTGTCGCTATCTTCGTGGGCGACGCTGAAAATGTAGAGGCACTGAACGACGAGGAGAAGGCTGCTGCCAAGTGGCTGACAAGTAATGTCGCCGGTTCGGCATATCTCTCATGGAGTGACATTAACGCTGGCAGCGTGTCGCTTGACAAGGTTCGCCTGGTATTCTTCCATCGCCACTGCCCGGCTTATGGCAACTACAATGGCTTTGCCGATGCCGAGACAGGCGCTATGGCTGCACTGCCCAAGATGAAGGAACTCTATCAGAACGGAGTAGGCTTCGTGCTGCAGCGCTCAGCTGTCAACTATGCCATCGCACTGGGTGCACAGCCTGAGGACTCTTATCCTAACAACGTCTGGGGTGGCAACGGAGAAGGTTCCGATCTGATGGGACCCGAGCCTTGGACCTATCGTGTTGCTGACATCAACCATCCATTGTGGAAGGACCTGAAGCGCTCAACAGGACTGGGCGACGACCGCATCATCACACTCGACGAGGGCTACACCATCTGTAACACCACATCACAGTACGGCTTCTGGGGTGACTATCCAGATGAGAATGCTGTGGCTGCCAAGACTGGCGCTCGTGTCCTCGGTGGCGACGGCAATGTCTCTTCATGGGAGTTGAAGAATGCCGCAGGCAACTATGGTAAGGGAGGCATCGTCTGCTTCGGTACTGGTGTCTTCGACTGGAACTCTCCGACTCCTTACACCTCTGTATACCACGACAACATGGGTCAGATTATGCTCAACGCACTGGAGTACCTTGGTAAGTAAAAACTCAAACAAAAAAATAGAATAATATGAAGACAATGATATATTCAGCAATCGCACTCATCCTGTCAGCCTCTGCGCTGACAGCATGCAGCAGCGACGACGGTGTGACGGGCGATCCCGCTCGCAACTGGGCAGGTACAACAAATGCGTTCACCCCCACTGACGAACAAGGCTTTGGCACCTACTACATGCCAGCTATCGGACGCGTCGGAGACCCCATGCCTTTCTACGATAAGAAGGCTGGCGACTTCAAGGTGCTCTACCTGCAGGAGTTCGACAATAATATGAGTCACCGCTTCCATCCCATCTGGGGCGTCTCTACCAAGGACGGCGCCAGCTACCAGTCACTGGGCGAAGTGCTGCCCTACGGCAGCAACGACTATGTGCAGGATGCTGCGCTGGGTACCGGCTGTGCCTACTACGACGAGGCAAACGGCCTGTACTACATCTACTATACCGGTCACAATGGCAACTGCCAGTATCGTGAGGTTGTCATGCGTGCCACCTCTACCGATTTCAAGACGTGGACAAAGGACGAGCTGTGGGCACTCAATGGTCCCGACTACGGCTATTCTGGCAACGACTTCCGCGACCCGCAAATCTTCGTGGCTGACGATGGACTCTACCGCATGGTAATCTCTACCTATCCTAAGAATGGTGGCGACCCGCAGTTTGCTGAGTTCAAGTCCAGCGACCTGAAGAACTGGGAACATGTCGGTCCCTTCAAGATGATCTGGGACCGCATGCTGGAGTGTCCTGACATCTTCAAGATGGGCGACTACTGGTATCTGGTCTACAGTCAGAGTTTCCGCGCCAGCTGGAGCCGCAAGGTGAAGTATATGTTCGCCGACAGCTGGGATGCGCTGAAGGACTGCTTCAACAACGGTCCCAAGTGGCCTGCCGATGGGCCGCTGTGGCGCGAGGGCAATCTCGACACCCGTGCCTTCTATGCAGGCAAGACAGCCTCTAACGGCACCGACCGCTTCATCTGGGGCTGGACACCATACCGCTCTGGTGCCGACATCCACGAGAAGAATGTCAACGTGGGTGCTGGCGATGGCAATGAACCCAACTGGAGTGGTGCACTGGTATGCCACAAACTCATCCAGCATGCCGATGGTACGCTGTCGATGGGTGCCGTGCCCGCCATGGCTGCCAAGTATGGCAATCCTCAGGAAGCCAAGGTGATGGCATCCAATGGCTACGACAATGGCAAGCTCAGCGGCGACGATGCCTATGTGCTCTACAGTCGTCTGGGCACCTGCAACCACATCTCGTTCAAGGTGACCACCTCTAACAACTGGGATAAGTTCGGTGTATCCTTCGTACGCAGCACTGACCCCGACTACTACTATACGCTCGTTGTCAATCCCGAGGAGGAGAATGCCCGTAAGGTGAACTTCGAACAGGAAGGCTATCGCATCAAGACCAACGACAAGGGCGAAGAGGAGAAGGTCTATGGCAAGGGTTTCATCGAAGGTGCCGACGGCTATGGATTCTATCGTCCTGAGAACAACGAGTACAACATCGACATCTATACCGACAATAGTGTCCTCGTCATGTACATCAACGACATCGTATGCTGCACCCACCGCATCTATGGCATCCAGAAGAACTGCTGGAGCATCAACAACTATGGTGGTAACATCACCATTAGCGACTTGAAGATCAGTCAGCAGTAAGAGATTATTTGCGACAAATAAGAAAAAACGTTCAAGGTAGCGTAAAAATGTTACCTTGAACGATTTTTTTTATTCTATGTAACATACCTTATAGTATATAATAGGCAGATGGTATAACTTTGCAGCAACAAAAATCAATATTAACTCTAAAACAACAACGCTTATGAAAAAAGTATTTTTACTCGCAATGCTCTTCGCAGCAACAGTTTGTAACGCACAGGTGGTTCTCTGGGATGGAACGGACAAGGAAGTCGGTTCGGACGGTGGTTTCTGGAACCGTGCAGATCCTACTGTAGTAGAAGAAGATGGCAACAAGATAATGAAGTTCACGCTGAAGGCTAACCCTGGTGGCTGGAACGACGAGCACCACAACGCAGCACTGCCTGTTGGCGATGTAGACTTCAAGGCACTGCGCCGTTTGACCATGCGTCTGAAGATGACTGATGCGCACAATGTGCTGGTACAGCTTGAGGGTAAGGATGGTGCCTATAACGCTGAGCGTATAGCATGGTACGATGGTGGTGACGGATGGCAGGTGATGGTTTATGAGTTCGCTGCTGGTCCTGACAACGAAAAGGTTACGGATAATGGTAATAACGTGCTGGCTATCTGGCCTTTTGAAAAGACGGCTCAAGGTGAAGGTAAAACCTTCTATGTTGACGATATCAAATTTGAGGGTACGATGGTGAATGGCAAGGGTATTCTTGCATGTGCCGACAATTCGCTGACAGGTGAAGTCAAGGTGACTGGTGTCATTGGCAAGGGTACTTATCAGTGCACATGGGATGGCGACTGGCATTCGGAGGCTTACGACGACTATGCCCTGCTGGCTAAGAAACTGGCTCCTACAGCTACTGTTCTCGACGTCTCAGAAGCTGGCCGTTGGGACGAGGACTGGACAGCCATTCAGGCTAAGTGTCCTGGCATTGTAATCCGTACTGATGCTACTGGCATTGCCAATGTAGCAAAGAGTCAAGAGCAAACTGCCAGCAGCCAGTATTTCAACCTCGCTGGTCAGCGTGTGGCTCAGCCCACCCAGGGTCTGTATATTGTCAATGGAAAGAAAGTTATTGTTAAATAGTTAGTAATAGTTAGTAGTTCTTTTAATGCAAAGATTGTTTGCTAGTTAGTGTTGCCGCCCGCAGTTTACACAGACTGCGGGCGGTTTTCTTATTGTCGCTGAAATACCTTCCCTTCACTGGCGTCAAGTGCTTTTTAATATTAGTCACTGATGGCATCCGGGGGAGGCTTCCCTTTCGCGCATTAAAAAGCCCCCTCCCTAAAGGGAGGGCTTTTTTTGGGGGGGGAGGCTGGTAAAAGCCCCCTCCCCTTCTCCCACCTAAAGGTAGGAGTGTGGCACGCAATGGAGGGGGTTGGGGGAGGCTGTAGGCTTTACTCCCCACCCTGCACGTCCTTCTCTACCCTGTTCTCAGGCAGCTCTTCGCACTTCGCACCCTGCAGGAACTGCTTTACGCGGTTGCCGGCAGCGTCGGTAGAGCGCTCGGGGGTGAACACGACGTGCATGCCCGTGATGTTGTCGCTCGTGGTGAACGCCTTGGCCGAGCGGGCACCCTTCGAGGTGATGCCGATCTTGAACGAACCGAAGCCGTCCAGCTGACAATGTGTACAACATCGACATCTATATCGACAACAGTGTACTGGTGATGTACATCAACGATGTCTGCGCATACACTCAGCGCATCTACGGCATCCAAAAGAACTGCTGGAGCATCAACAACTACGGTGGCTCTGTTACTGTAAGCAATGTGAAGGTTAGTCAGCAATAGTACATAGTTCTTTGTTGAGATCACTGTTTATGCCTATGAAATAAACGTAAAAAGTTAGTGTTTCGTTATTTTGTTGCGCGCAAAATGCATTTTTCTGGCAAAAATGTTGGTTGCGTGCAACATTTTCGGTTATTCTTGCAACGTCTAACAGATAGAAAAAGGATATGATTAGATTGTTATAACTTGAACAGAAAAAGCGTTCATTGTGGCATAAAAATGTTTCAATGAACGTTTTTTTGTAGTCTTTGTATCATAATTTATAGAGAATATGGGGGGAATGCAGTATTTTTGCAGCAGAAAAATTTGATAACTAAAAACAAAAGTATGATGAAAAGATGCTTAATGACACTCCTGGCAGTGATGACACTGGGACTGATGCAGGCCCAGATAAAGCCCATCGTATTGGGTGACAGTCACGCCATGGTGAAGGTGAAGACGGGTCAGCGATATATCCTGTTGCCCGTGCAAGAGAGTGAGGACATTGCCGGCATCGCGGTAGTGGGTGAAGGAAACAACATGGTGCAGCGCCTGAATGTGAAGCTGGCCATTGACCGCGTGGACTACATGGTGCCCTACGAACTGAAAGGTGCCGACCTGCTGGACATCACGTTCCATGGTGACCGCCGACAGAAAGGTGCTGTAGGCGAGTTCGTATGCTGGCGCGAGATGAAGTACTCGGACACATTTGACACTACGAACCGCGAGCGCTTCCGTCCTATCTATCACCACACGCCCGTGTACGGATGGATGAATGATCCGAATGGTATGTTCTACAAGGATGGTGTGTGGCACCTGTACTACCAATGGAATCCGTACGGAAGCCAGTGGGAGAACATGACATGGGGACACTCTACGTCGAAGGACCTTATTCACTGGGAGGCACAGCCGATGGCTATTGAAGCTGACTGGCTGGGAAGTATCTTCAGTGGTTCGTGCGTGACACGTGGTGACGAGGTTGTTGCGATGTACACATCGGCAGGACACCACCAGACACAGTCGATTGCCTTCTCAAAGGATGGTGGCAAGACGTTCCAGAAATATGCAGGCAACCCCGTGTTGACAACCAGCGATATTGCAGACTTCCGTGACCCGCGCCCGTTCTGGAACGAGGACATCAAGGCGTGGAACCTCATACTGGCTGCTGGTCAGGAGATGCGCATCTATTCATCGAAAGACTTGAAGGACTGGAAGTATGAGTCGTCATTCGGCAAGGAGTATGGCAATCACGGTGGTGTGTGGGAGTGCCCAGACCTCTTTGAGATTAAAAATGAAAAATTAAACATTAAAAATTGGGTGCTGATATGTAACATCAATCCTGGCGGTCCGTTTGGCGGTAGTGCCACGCAGTACTTCGTGGGACAGTTTGACGGCAAGAAGTTTACCAGCGAGTCGATGCCAAAGGTGACGAAGTGGCTCGACTATGGCAAGGACCACTATGCTACGGTGTCGTTCTACAATGCGCCCAATAACCGACGCACGGTGCTGGCATGGATGTCGAACTGGCAGTATGCCAATCAAGTGCCTACCAAACAGTTCCGCTCGTCGAACTCGATTCCTCGTGACTTGGGACTGTTCCAACACGGTGAAGAGACCTATGTCAGCGTGGTGCCCTCAGAGGAAATGCTGGCGTTGCGAGGTGCAAAGGTGAAGAACCCTACGGAGGCTTGCGAAATTCTTATCGACACGAAGAACCAAACGGAGATAGTACTCTCGAACACGAAGGGTGAGCAGGTGACGATGACCTACGACGGTCAGCAACAGACGTTCACGATGGAGCGTGTGAAGAGTGGTGACGTAAGCTTCAGCGAAGCCTTCCCTGCCGTGACTGTAGCCCCAACATTTGGCGCCATCAAGCAGCTACGCATCTTCATTGACCGCTGTAGCATTGAGGTATTCGATGCAGAGGGTAAGATGGCGATGACCAACCTTGTGTTCCCGTCGGAGCCGTATAACACGCTGAAGGTAAAGGGCGGAAAAGCGACAATCTATGAGATTAAACATTAAACAGAAACATTAAACATGAAATATTATGGGTAATCAAAACAAATCTATTTACCTGATTCCCGTGATGCTCTGCTTCTTCTGCATGGGCTTCGTGGACTTGGTGGGCATTGCCTCCAACTATGTGAAGGAAGACTTAGGTCTGACAGACTCTGTAGCCAACATCTTCCCCTCGCTGGTGTTCTTCTGGTTCCTTATCTTCAGCGTACCCACAGGTATGCTGATGAACAAGATAGGACGTAAAAATACGGTATTGCTGTCGCTCCTAGTGACGGTGGTGTCATTGTTCATCCCATTATTGGGCAATTCGTTCACCATCATGCTCATCGCCTTCTCGCTGTTGGGTATTGGCAATGCGTTCATGCAGACCAGCATTAACCCGCTGGCGATGCTGATTATCGGTGACAAGAACCTCGCATCGACACTGACCTTCGGACAGTTTGTCAAGGCTATCGCCTCGTTCCTGGCTCCCTATCTGGCTATGTGGGGTGCCACAGCAGCCATGCCATCGTTTGGCTACGACTGGCGCGTGTTGTTTATCGTCTACTTTGTTGTAGGTGTATTAAGCACCTTATTACTGTGGGTGACACCGATACAGGAGGAAATGCAGGAGGGCAAGTCGTCATCGTTCATGGATTGCATCCGTCTGTTGTCAAAGCCCATCGTGCTGCTGTCGTTCTTCGGCATCATGTGTCACGTGGGTATCGACGTAGGTACGAATACTACCGCTCCGAAGCTGTTGATGGAGCGTGTGGGCATGTCGCTCAATGAGGCTGCCTTTGCCACTTCGCTCTACTTCATCTTCCGCACCATCGGAGCTCTGACAGGGTCGTTCTTCCTCCGTGTCATGAAGACGCGTTGGTTCTTTATCATCAGTGTGTGTCTGATGGCGGCGTCGATGGCACTGATGTTTGGCGGCGAGTCGAAGATGGTGCTCTATACGGCTATCGCACTGGTGGGCTATGGCAACTCGAACATCTTCTCGATGGCCTTCTCTGAGGCACTGCTCTCAGTACCCGACAAGCAGAACGAGGTCTCAGGACTCATGATTATGGGACTCTTCGGTGGCACCATCTTCCCACTCATCATGGGTGTTATGAGTGATGCTATGGGGCAGGCCGGTGCCGTTGCCATCATGGCCATTGGTGTTATCTACCTCTTTACTTATATTCCAAGAATCAAACGCTAAAAAACAAGAATCATATGGAAAAACGTTATGTAGTAGGACTTGGCGAAGCACTGTGGGACGTGCTGCCCGAAGGAAAGAAACTGGGTGGTGCACCTGCCAACTTCGCTTATCATGCTGGACAGTTTGGCTTGCAGACACTGGCCATCAGTGCACTGGGAGAGGATGCACTAGCCGCAGAAACTATCGCGGCATTAAAAGAACATGGACTTAACTACTTGATGCCTCACGTACCCTATCCTACAGGTACAGTACAGGTGACGCTTTCTGGCGATGGTATTCCAGCTTACGAGATTAAGGAGGGCGTAGCATGGGACAACATCCCCTATACCCCTGAGATAGCAACGATTGCCAAGAGTTGTCGTGCCGTTTGCTTTGGTTCACTGGCTCAGCGCAATGTAGTGTCGTGGGCTACCATCCGTCAGTTCCTGGACGACACACCAGCAGACTGCGTGAAGATTTTCGATATCAACTTGCGTCAGCAGTTCTACAGCAAGGACGTCATCGAGGAGTCGCTGAAGCGTTGCAACATCCTGAAGATCAACGACGAGGAGTTAGTGGTCATCAAACGCATGTATGGTTATGACGACCTCGACATGCGAGGTATCTGCGAGAAGATGCTGGCTGAATATAAGCTGAAGATGCTGGTGCTAACCTGTGGCACGAATGGATCGTACGTCTTCGCACCTGGTCTGACATCGTTCCAAGAAACGCCGAAAGTAACCGTTGCCGACACCGTCGGTGCTGGCGACTCGTTCACGGGCAGTTTCTGTGCAGCCATCCTCAACGGCAAGCCCATGGAAGAGGCTCACCGTATTGCCGTAGAGGTCTCAGCATACGTCTGCACGCAGAACGGTGCCATGCCCAGCTACCCAGAAACGCTGGTTGCGAAAGTAAAATAAAACCTCCCATTTACAATAAGGGCACAAAAGGCTCTGACCCTTTATTCCCTTTTAATCATTGCAGGCTGAAGTCTTTATGCTTCAGCCTGTAATTAGCTTATTATACAACAAAAAAAGGGTGCCTCCGCTGAACTTTTACAACCTTTTTTCGTAACATTGGCTACGCCGAACTTACTTGGCACTCGGAAATGAAAAGAAAAGTAAACTTTCCTTTTGCATTTCTCTCGTTTTTTCGTAACTTTGCAACGGAAAAGTGTGAACTATGATGCAGACGAGGATAAAACCAATACTGAAAGACTACTGTATGGGCGAGGGTGTGACAGCATTCAGCACCACGCGCCAGTGTGGCTACAGTAAGGGGAACTATGCGTCATTTAACATCAACTGCTATTGTGGCGATGAGGAGGAGGCTATCAAGAAAAACCGTGAAGCGCTCTGCGAACTCCTGAGGATTGCGGACGACCGTCTGCTGATGCCCCACCAGGTGCATCTGACGGAGATGACGGTGGTCGATGAAGGACTGCTGAGACTTTCTGCCGAAGAGCGCCATGAGGCTCTGGAGAGCGTGGATGCGCTGATGACGAATGTGAAAGGCGTCTGCATCGGTGTCTCTACGGCCGACTGTATTCCCGTATTGCTCTACGACCCTGTGCAGCATGCGGTGTGTGCCATTCATGCCGGTTGGCGGGGAACGGTGCAGCGCATCGTGGAGAAAGCGGTGCTCAGGATGGGGGCTGTCTATGGTTCACATGCTGAGGACATCGTGGCACAGATAGGTCCTGGCATCCATCTGGAGAGTTTCGAGGTGGGCGACGAGGTCTATGAGGCCTTTGCCAACGAGGGGTTCGACATGAACACCATCAGCAAGAAATACGAGAAGTGGCACATCGACCTGCCGGAGTGCAATCGCCAGCAGTTGCTGGGTGCAGGCGTTCCTGCCAGAAATATCACCGTCTCTCCTGTCTGCACCTTTATGCAGTCTGACTCTTACTTTTCTGCCCGTCGGCTGGGTATCCAGTCGGGGCGCATCTTCACAGCCATCATCATACACCCGTAATATATGAAAAAGAACCATTTCGTCATAGCGTTCCTCCTGTTGATAGTGACCGTTGCCTGCCAGCAGCGCAGTGGAAACAATACCGATGCGACGGCAGAAAGTGACAGCATTGCCAAGGCCAAGCATCTGGCTTTGGTAGACTCAGCCAGAAGACTGTACACGGGTCTGGCATACTACTATAACAACAACATCCACGACTCGCTGGTGTCGGAGCTTCCGGCTGTGCTGGACTTCTGTCGCGACAACGAGTTATGGTTCGACTTCTACGACACATGGATGCTGCTGGGCGAGGAGTATAATTTCTATGGGGAGTCAAACAAGGCCATTCAGGTGGCACAGGAGATTCACGACGATGCCACAGAGCGAGGCAACAAGTACGGAATGACTGCCGCCGAGTTCATCAAGGGTCTGGTATATGACAATCAGCTGAACCGCACGGAGGCTGCACGTAGCTTTGAGCGTGCGCTGAAGAACTACCCTGAGGACGCGGAGCCTTTCCTGAAGAACAACATCTATGTGTATTACACCAATGAGCTGCGCAACATGGATGACACGCTGAGGATGCACAAGACGCTGGACGAGTGGCTGGCCTACATCCAGCAGGCTGGTAAGAATCCCGACGTTCCTCGCCGTCAGTTGTCGAACTGGCTATACTACTATTACCATTGCAGCTATTTCTACTATCTGACCAAGAAGGACCTGGACAAGGCCGCCCAGCAGGTTGACTCTGTGGTGAAGCATGTCGAGGTGAACGGATGGTCAAAGGTGACGCGCAATGAGGTGTTGGGCTATCGCACACGACTGGCGATAGAACGTAAAGACTATGCCGAGGCGCTGAAGCTGAACAACGAGCAATTACCAGAGGCCAAGGAGCTGGACATCAACGCCTATTCGGAGGTGCTGAAACAGCGTGCTATTATCATGGCGAACACTGGACGCTGGCAAGAGGGCTATCACGCCCTGGACGAGCACTACGAACTGGTTGACTCGATTAACAAGGAGGAGACGCGCCAGCAGTTGAACGAGCTGAACAAGCGCTTCGAGCTGGACGAGTTGCGTGCTCAGCAGGAGCGTGAGAAGATGCAACACGAACGCGAGAAGATGGACAGCGAACGCCAGCGCCTGTATCTGATATTTGTCATCGGAGTCATCGTGGTTGCAGCAATTATCACCACGCTTATATTACGCCAGCGTGCCGCCCGAAGACTGGGAGCTATCAAAGCTGAGCAGGAGCGTATAGAAAGTGAGCTGCAGATTGCTCGCGACATCCAGATGTCGATGGTTCCTAGCACGTTCCCCAATCGGGAGGGATTGGACATGTATGCCCTGATGGCGCCTGCCCGTGAAGTCGGTGGCGACCTCTACGGCTATGTGCTGAACGAAGACAAGCTCTATTTCTGTCTGGGCGACGTCAGCGGTAAGGGAGTGCCTGCCTCACTGTTTATGGCACAGGTCACCCGCCTCTTCCAGACGCTGGCCAAACAAGGCATGCAACCTGCCGAGATGTGTACCCGCATCAACGACGCACTCTCTGGCGAAGACAATGAGAGCCTGATGTTCGTGACGTTCTTCCTGGGACTGATAGACCTGAAGACGGGTCACCTGTCGTTCTGTAATGCTGGACATAATCCTCCCGTTATCGGTGGCACGCCGTCGAATGGTGACTTCCTGAAGATGGAGCCTAATGCACCCTTCGGGCTATGGCCTGGACTGCAGTATGTGGGTGAAGAGATTGAGAACATCAAGGGGCGCGCCCTGCTCATCTATACTGACGGCCTCAACGAAGCAGAAAATCACCAGTTGCAACGATTTGGTGACGACCGTCTGCTAAGCATTCTGCGCTGTACCTACTTCGAGTCGTCGAAGCAAGTGGTAGAGACTCTTGCCACAGCCGTGGAGAAACACCGCAACGGTGCTGAGCCTAACGACGACCTCACCATCATGTGCATCCGCGTGGCAGAATAGTTTTACGAGGATTATTTTGATATTTCGTCCCGAATAATTGGTTATTATTGGAAAAAAGTGTAACTTTGCACCAAGTAAACCAAACTTTAGCAATTTAAGAAGGTCAGTGGAACAGATTTTTTATCGTTCAACACTATTCCTGACGGGCATTATCAATCTCGTTATGGCAGGCATGCTCCTTGTAGGTAGCAAGCCTTACAAGAAGTATACCGTTTATTATCGTACCCGACTGCTTACCACACTGTGGATAGCTTCCTTTGGTGTGGGCTACATGATTCATGGCGCTCTGATGTGGCGTTATACATGGCCTACGGCAGCATCGGCATTGACCGTCTCCTATTTCCACCTGGGCGCTATCTGCTTCAGTTGGGGATATACCTCATTGCTTAATCCGAAGTACCTGACACGATTCATTTTCTGGCGCGATATCATATACTACATCGTTAGCCTGGTTGTCTATTGGATAGTGGCTTTTCAATGGAAGGACGCATCTACCTATACATCGCTGTCATTCTTACTCTACTTTCTCTATGCAGCATGGGTTGTCTTTGTGTTCTACCAGACCTATAATCAGGTCAGCTATCGACTCTTGCGCCTCTCCTATGGCAACGTTATGGGCTTTGTCCGCTGGATGCAGGTATGCTGCGACCTCATCGTGCTCTTCGGAATCAGCAGTGTAGCCATTACCGGTCTCTTCCCTACTGACTTCTGGCCTTACACGCTGCTCTTGGTGGCAGGCACTGGCATGTTTGCATTCATCGCCTACTCGTTGAACAAGTATGGCTCGACAATAGATGCAACCACAGAAGCGACGAATCATGTAACTCGACGACATTAAGAATTGAACATTGAATATAGAATATAAACACACTATGAAGACCCTACGACTCCTTAACTACCTGTTGGTGGCGGTGCTGACCGTTACCTGGTTGCTGGCGTGTGGCGATAAAGAGGAAAATGTGACCGACAATAATAAGGCGGACAGCCTGATTAACGTTGCACACAAGAATCATGAGTATGAACGACTATTGGAATTGGCCGACAAGTTGCAGGCTTCAGGTCATATTTCCAATATCCAGGCAGACTACTGGCGAGGCTATGCCTATTCGCGCCAAAAGATGATGCGCCTGTCAGAGAAATACTGGAAACAGGCGGTCAATGCAGAGATCAATAGCCAGGAAGGACTGAAATATTATGCGAAGTCAGCCAACCGACTATCAGGAGCCTTGCTGTTGAAGGGTGAGTACGAGGCAACCATGAAGGTGGCGGCTCCGGCACTCGACAAAATGCGTAAGGCCGACTATTGCGACAATAGCGACTTCGCCTATCTGTTGGCGGCAGTGGGTTGCTGTCAGCTGAAATTGGGCAGTCCTGACGATGCTTCCGTCAACTTCGAGCACTCCATGGATCTGTTCCATAAGGTAGTGGAAGCCGAGCCGATAAAGTCTAACTTCACTACCGCTATCGTGGCTGTCATCACCATCACCGACAACTACCTTCAGCTGAAGCGCTATCAGAATGCATACAACTGGACGCTAGCGTTCAAGGAACTGCTTGATATCTACAAAGAACTGCCTAACGCAGACCCGAATTTCATTGACAAGCAACAAGCACGTCTGGATATCTATAGTGCCAGTGCTCTCCAGGGTCTGGGCAAAAATAAGGAGGCAGAAAAGGTGTTCAACAATACTCTGAAGTCGCACTACATCCAGACCAATGAAGGCAAGTTGGAGGCCATCAACTACCTGATGTCTGCTGGCCGTTGGGACGAGGCCGCTGAAAACTTTGAAGTGCTTGACAAGCAGATGCAACAATATGGCATCACGCCCACGATGGATATCATCCAGCACTATCTGTTGCCCAAATACCGTGCAAACAGAGGTGCTCACCGCATGGAGGCCACCAACAATGTGAGCTACCAGATTTGTGACGAACTGGACACCGCCATTGTCCGCATGCAGCGCGATGCAGCAATGGAGCTGACCACCATCTACAACACGCAACAGAAGGAAAAGGAACTCGTGGAACAGAAGGCCCACATGGTGCGTCAGCGCTATCTGGCTACCATCCTCGCCCTCGTGCTGGTGCTCTTCTGCTTTGTGCTCATCATCTATTTCCGCCATCAGTCTTCCATGCGTCTGGAGAAAGCGTATAGTAAGCTGGAGATTGCCAATGAGCGCACGAAAGAGTCGTCGCGCATGAAGACATCGTTCATCCAACAGATGTCGCACGAGATACGCACACCGCTGAATATCCTCTCTGGTTTCACACAGATTCTGACATCGTCTGAAGGAGAAGAGCTTGACGAGGAAACCAGACAGGACATCAACGAGAAGATTATCGAGAACACCAACCGCATCACAGAACTGGTGAATAAGATGCTGGAGCTGAGTGACGTCAGCAGCATGACGATCATTGAGCGCAACGACAAACTCTCAGCCAAACAGATAGCCCAAGAAGCCATCAAGTCCGTTTCTGACAATGAGGATGCCATCATACCTATTCAACTGAAACTCGGAGAGGGCACAAACCAGCTGTCACTGCAAACCAACGAGCAAGCGGCTACGCGTGCGCTTATCATGTTGCTTGACAATGCTGAGCGCTTCACCAAAGAAGGTTCCATCACACTGGTTATCAACCAGCAGGACAACATGGTGCAGTTTGCCGTCGAAGACACAGGTATTGGCGTTCCTGTCAGTGAGGCCGAACACATCTTTGAAGAGTTCGTGCAGCTCAATGAGTATGAAGTGGGCACAGGTATCGGACTGACCGTAGCACGCAGCATCTGCCGTCGTCTGGGTGGTGACGTCATGCTTGACACGAGCTATACCGATGGCGCCCGCTTCGTGATGACACTGCCTGTCTGCTAACTAACTTTATAGACACAAATAACTACCAACACAATGAAAAGAATGAAGACCCTATTATTACTCATGCTTGCTGTCTGCTCAGGAAGTATCTCTGCAGAAGCAGGAAATTATCGTAATGTATTCGTTGAAATGGGCTATCAGCCTGCTGAGGTGGACGCCAAGGTGCAGGAAGTGTTCAACGATGTGTTCCGTGGCCCCAACAAAGTATATTTTGAGGTGGGCGACACGATGGGCTATGTCTCTGACATCAAGAACCACGATGCCCGTACCGAGGGTATGTCATATGGCATGATGATTGCCGTGCAGTTTGGCGAGAAAGATATCTTCGACCGTCTGTGGCGCTGGAGCAAGAAATATATGCAGCATCAGGATGGACCGCGTGAGGGTTACTTTGCCTGGAGCTGTAAGACAGACGGAACACGCAATGCTGAGGGTGCTGCCAGCGATGGTGAGCTGTATTTCGTGACAGCGCTGCTGTTTGCCTCTAACCGTTGGGGCGACCAGACGGGCATCAACTACAAGGCAGAGGCACAGCATATCCTGAACTGCATACAGCCCAAGGAATACACACCTGCTCCACGACAGGGTGGTTTCGGAGGTTTTGGTCCTCAGCAACAGGGGCCACAGAAGATGTTCCTCATCGACCCTGAGACGCGCCTGATTACTTTCACACCTGACGGTTTCGGACAGCGCTTCACCGACCCCAGCTATCACATTCCCGCCTTCTATGAGGTGTGGGCGAAGTATGCTGACGACGGACGAAAGGACTACTGGCTGGACTGTGCGGAGAAGAGCCTTGCATTCCTGCATAAGTGCACCAACGAGAAGACGGGCTTGAATCCGGATATGTGTAACTACGACGGCACGCTGATGGCTGGCTGGGGTGGTCGCCGCAATGGCGGTTCCTGCTTCCGCTATGACTCGTGGCGCGTGCCCATGAATATAACGCTCGACTACGAATGGAGTGGCAAGGATGCCGACTGGCAACGTCAGTATGGTGAGAAGATTCAAGACTTCTTCTATAGCCAGGGCGTTGACACGTTTGTTGACCAGTATCGTGTAGATGGCACGTTGCCTGAGGGTGACGAGATTCTGCAGGCTGGCGGCTTCCGCAAGCTGCGCCACAGCATTGGTCTTGTCAGCACGGTGGCAGCAGCGTCTATCCTGTGTCAGCACGCAAAGAAGAAGGAGTTTGTCGATGCCTTGTGGAAGGCACGTCACGAACCCTTTGAGGATGGCTACTTTGATGCTTACTATGATGGCTTACTGCGCCTCTTTGCCTTCATGCACCTGAGTGGCAAATATCGCATGATTGAGAAATAACTATCTCAACTTTCGCAAGCCCTGCTTGCTCAGTCTCGTAAGGGGCAAGGAGCAAGGAGCAAGGGGCAAGAGAATAGATGATAAACGTAGAAAACGGAGGGATGAAGCGGCATAGAAGGGGAATGACTAACCTCTTGCCCCCTGCTCCATGCCCCTTGCCCCAAGAAAAGTGGAGCATGTGAAACATGCGAAACTTGAATAACTATCTATCATTAAGACATATTTCTATCAAACCTAACAAACTATGGAGACAACTTTAGTATTATTGAAGCCCGGCTGCGTACAGAGACAGCTGATTGGAGAAGTGGTGAACCGTTTTGAGCGTCGCGGACTGCGCATCTCAGGCATGAAGATGATGCAACTCTCTGACGAGATTCTGCGCGAGCACTATGCACACCTCGTTGACAAACCCTTCTTCCCAGGCTTGCAGGCTTCTATGCAGGCTTCGCCCGTCATCGCACTGGCTCTGACAGGTGTCGAGGCTGTGAAGGTGGTACGCCAGATGGCTGGCCCTACCAATGGTCGCGAGGCTGCTCCTGGCACTATTCGTGGCGACTACTCTATGAGCAACCAGCAGAACATCGTCCACGCCTCTGACTCAGTAGAGAATGCTGCCATCGAGGTGCGTCGATTCTTCCGTCCAGAGGAAGTCTTCGACTACACCGCCCATTCGCAGTGTTACGTCTATGGCGGAGGAGAGGTCAAGTAGCAGGCTACTCACCTAAAAAGAACAGACTGACGCCCATCACTGATATGACTGCACCAAATACGGCGCGCCACGTTATTTTCTCGTGGAACAGCCAGTAGGACGGCAGGAGTATAATGATGGGCGTCATTGCCATTAGTGTGGAGGCAATGCCAGCAGCGGTGTATTGCACAGCCATCAGCGAAAAGCCAACGCCCACGAAGGGACCAAAAATAGTGGTAGCCGTTGCTACCGTCAAGCCTTTCCTGTCGTGCATTGCCTCACGCAATGGCTCCAAACCGTTGCGGAAATAAAGCAATAAGGTAAAGCCAATGATGCCAGCCACACAGCGGTAGAAGTTGGCACTGAAGGGAATGAGCCAATCGGGCATATTCGCTGTTACCTCGTAATGGTCCATACCTATCTTGCTCAGCACCAAGCCCACGCCCTGACAGACTGCTGCACCAATAGCATAGAGCACGCCGTTCAAGGGCAGTTTCAGCGACACTTTATGATGCTCGCCTCGGCCAAGCACAGAGATGCCAATACCAAACAGCGTCACCAGCATCGCCACAATACTCATCATCGTCATCTGCTGGCCCAGCGTGACCCACGCCATCAAGGCTGCAGAGAGCGGTGCCAGCGTCATGAAGAGTTGTCCATATCGCGAACCAATGATGATATAGCACTGAAAGAGGCAGAAGTCGCCAATGACGTAGCCCACCAGTCCTGAAAGTAGCATCCAGCCTGCAGCTTCAGCAGAAGCACCAGCGGGTAACAGTTCACCCGTTACCACCAGAAACAAAGTCAATGAAAATGCAAGCGCCAACGCCATTCGCAACACGTTCAGTGTAAGATTACCCAGTCGCTTCGAGCCAAACTCACTCAGCAAGGCTGTGGCTGTCCATGAAAACGCTACTCCAATTGAAATCAGTTCACCTAAATAAGTCATCGTTTCGTCTTGTTTGCGGGCGCAAAGGTACGAATAAGCGAGCGAAAATGCAAATTTATTTGCATTTTTCCGAGCGAGAGATTGCGTAGCCACACTCTTTGAGAACTTTCGACGAAGTTGTATTATCGTAATAATATAATATTATTATATTCGTTTGTATAACAAATTTCTGCTGACTCATCACGAGCCAGCAGAAAAATATCGCCTAAAAGTAACAAAAGAAAAACTTATAACCATTACATGATTTCATTCAAAATCTTCCTATATGCACCACGCTTTATTTGCTCCACATAGCCCGACGACTTCCAACGATAGATGTGGCTTTCAGCAGCCCTTTTGCTGACATTCAGTACCTTCTCCACGTCCTTAACAGCAAACTCCTTGTTGAGTTGTTCAAAGAGTGTTGATGCAGCCGACTTCCGCACTCTCGGCAAGAACGAGCGACCAGCATTGTCCCATGAGTCCTGTAGCATCTGACCATAGAAGTAGTCCTGCCAGTAGATGATAGCATCGTAGATGATGGTGGCAAACTGCAGGTCGTCCGCTGTCACCTTTATCTGCTGCAAATCTACGGGCGTGCCGTCCTTCTGATGGCGCAGACGAGCCACGATGCGGGGCACGGTGAACCATGTGGCATAGAACACAGCACGGCGTCTGAGCGTGTCGAGTACGTCGTCAGCGGCCATTTTTGCCTCCATTGCCGACGCCTCACAGAGGTTGTAGACGTGGTCTATCAGCTTCTCTATCGGCATCGTGCCGTGCAGCCTGTCAAACCAGTAGCCCCACTCCTTCAGGCTCAGTTCCTGTTCGTGGTTGACCACAGCATCGCCTCTGCTAATCATCTTGTAGCGGTTATTGTCCATGGGCACAATGGCCTGGCGCGTGCACAATCCGTCATTGATGTTGGCCAGCGTGAACTTCTTTGACAGCGCTATCCTCGTACCAGTGGTGACGCTACACCAGTGTACGGGTACGAAGTCGTTCACCGAGTCGTCGTTGGCATAGTCCGAACCCGCATCCTCGTTGTGGAAGGCCTTCAGCTCCAGGTCACGCTTGCCTATCCAGTCAGCACCGCTATTTGCTTTGTTGGCTGAAGCCAGCTCCGAGTCGAACATATAGACGTGCAGCCACCACAACTCACCGTCCACCTCCTCCTTAGCATTCACCAGACGCTTGTAGAACTGGTTGTTCGACGTATTGGTCATCAGGTAGCGTATCATGCTGTCAGGCTCCACCAGCACCTCCTTCTTTTGCTCCTTCGTGCTGGTGGTGCGCTCCTTGCGCTTCTTCTTGTACTCCTTCAGGGCCTGTCTGCCCATCGCATCCTTGGCCCGCAGCACACTCATTATCTGACGATTCAGCCAGTCTATCACGCCCTTGCCCGTACCCGGTTCGCCAATGATGAGCGCCTGCGGGTTCATGCGGTGCAGCTTGCCGTCGTAGTGCTCATACTGGCAGCGTGTCATTAGCGTGCAGAACATCGTGGCAGAGGCAAAGACGGCGGCAGGGACGTTAGCATCCGACATACCTCGTGTCACCACGTCGTAGGGTGCAGCCAGCAGTGGGCGCAGCCGTTTTCCCAGCGAGGTCAGTGCCGATAGCTGCTCTTGGTTGCGCTGTTCCTGGTCGTCAGCCTCAGGGTCTTTCCATCCTGCGCGTCCCAGCACATCCCGCAACTGCTTCGAGAGACCACTGGTGTAGCGCACCTTGCAGGCATCCTCACACAGCTTGTCTATCTCCTGCGTATTCTTCTCCTGCTCCTCCCACTTCCTGACGTAGGGAGCCATCCTCACCACCTGCTTCAGTCGTGGCACCGAGTTCTCCACCGTGTGACGCAACACCAGTGCCATGCGGTTGCAGTGGTCCCTGCGGTGTCCTGGTGTGTATTTGGTATTCACTGCCAGATACGCATCCACTATCTGCTGCAGGGGCACTCCGTCAAAAGTCAGAGGTTCTCTGTTGCCTCCTGATACATCCGTCGGGCACTCATCATGGCTCTCCACGCCATTTCCATCAGTTGTCGACTGAAGGTATCCGTCACCAGCGTCACCATTGCAGCTACTGTTAGTGGCAGCAGCAGAGCCGCCATGACGATAGATACCACCATATTTCTCATCATACTCCTTGTTGTCATAGTCAAAAATCTTTTCGTTAATATACAGAAGATCGTCCTTTGTCACCGCGAACGACAGGCGGCTGGCATCCTTACACTGGTCGTCCAGCGGCAGGCCGAATGCCGTAGCCACGCGCTGGGCGTTGTCAAACAGGTTACCCACCTCCACATCGGCACGGCATACCAGCCGCAGCCCTCGTCCGCTGGGTGTTACGTGTGCCAGCATGATTGCGTTCTGGCACGACGTCTCGTCCAACCAATGGGCATGGTCTCTGATAAACTCCGTGAAGCGCTCCTTGGGGTTCTCCACGTGGTCAAAGTCCACCATCACCAGTCCGTTCAACCTGCAGGCATGCTGCTTGCGCCAGCGGTCCAGTGGCAGCTTCTCACCCTTCCCGTCAGGGCCCTCGTTGGGCATCACCTCCGACATGAAGATAAAAGCAGGCAGCTTCCGTTTCCAGCGGTCATACTCCTTCTTGTTGCCTTCCTCGATAGCCTTGCGGCAGGCATGGATAATGTTCTCCACCGCCTGACTGCCCACGACATCGTAGAATCTCTCCTTTGCGCACGGTTCTGTTGCGCATGCAAAATTTCGTTGAATACTAAACATTTGTCTTGATACAGATTTTTAATAGTTAAACACATTATATTCTCTTGTTGTCCATCCGCCACAGCGCACGAATCTCGCGCAGGTTGTCCTTCATGCGGTTGTGCTCCCTGCCAGCAGGGTTGAACGCCACGTGCACGTACCATGCCTCACAGCCCATCTTGGCATAGCACTCGTCGTAGCTCACGCCCTGCTCCGCAAAGTGCTTGCGGAAGAAGTGCAGCACGTTGATGGCGCGCCCTATCGTGCCACAGTAAATGTCAGCGGCAGCACCTTGCAGGTGCCACGAACCGCGGCTACCATCCATCATCATGTTCAGCTCAGGACAGCGGTATGCGCTGTTCACCCTCACCGCCTCGCCCAAGTGTAGGCGCAACGGTTCCAGATAGTCCCTGCACAGCACTTTCAGATTCCCCTGCTGCTCCTCGCCTGGCATGTTCACGATGCCATGCTTTACTGCATGACCGCTCTCCGTCAGCTCACCCATGTCGAAGTGCTCCGTGCACTGCCCATACAGAAATAGCTTCTCATTCCTCCTCATAGCATCTCCTCCTCACTTATTTCCACAGTCATCATCATGTGTCGCAGGCAGTCCGTCAGCTCCTTGGCCTGTAGCATCAGCTCCGAGGCACTTCGGACGTTACCCATCGAGCGGTTCACACTCACGAAAATCTTGTTCTTCTTCACGCTACGCTTCAGCCAGCCGCTGACCGACTCAGCCAGCGTCACGTCTGAAGGTCTCACATAGCCCCGTTCCCTCGACTTGCGTCGAAACGCATTAAATCTGATACCACATGTCATGAGGTCCATCTTTATTGTACCCTCAATAGCCTTACCCGTTTGCAGGAGCACCAGCACCTCATCCGGAATTTCAATGCTCATTTTCATACCTTTAGTTGATTTGTGAGAGAAGGTCAGAATCTTTGGCCATTTACTCGAGAACATCCTCCTCACTTCAACTCAGGTTCTTTACTGTTTTATTTTTTTATTCTTTTATTGTTTTATTCTTTTATTCTTTTATTCAACTTTCTGAAGTAGTTAAGAAGTTAAAGAAGTTAAGAAGTTATGCCGAATGTCTGTAGGCTGCTTTTGGTAGAAAAGAGTAATGGCTTAACTTCTGTCCGAAAGGACGAGCAAAGTGATAACTACTTAACTTCTTAACTACAAAGAAGTTGAGCGAATGCGAAACTTGAATTTTTTTATTCTTTTATTGTTTTATTCTTTTATTCTTTTATTCTTTTATTCTTTTATTCTTCCCCTACGCCATTTTCGTTATTCTTACTGCGTTCTCAAATCTCCGCTGTTGCTGGCTATCCTGCCATTCGCGGCACGAGAGTTCATATTCCACGAGGTGCATCACTTCCTGGTCGGGCTTCTGCTGTTCCAGCGCCCTGGCCATATCGCCCACAGCCTCGGCAAACATGGTGTTGATACCATCCGTCAGCACAAATCCCACGCTGACGAAAACCTTCTGCTGACCCTGCTGGTCAGTGTACGAGCGCTCCCTCATCGGCAACTGCTCCTTAATCATTAAAAATCTTTCCATACTTGTTACTTTATTTTACGTCGCTTCCTTAGGGCGACCTTTAAATAATTAATAATGTATATCGTATTACGATTCATCTGAAGAACAGTCTATTCTCTCGAACCGGCTGGTTGGTGTGGCAACGCTTTGCCACCGAATTCAATATTACAAAAGCACAACAAATTATGAAAAAAGTATATGTAATAATCATCTTGTATCAACGTGTCAATGATCGCTTTAGCGAGTGAAGAGTCAAACACGTTTGAACTCTTCCGAGCGCCTTAGATTTTCGAGGCAATGCCTCAATGATCGCTTGTCATTATCGTCGTTTCCTCTGATTGACAATGCAAAGATAGAACAAAAAAATGGGTGCCTGACTGTTCGTCAGACACCCATGTCGCATTCCATGTCGTTCATGTCGCACTTTATGTCTCGGCAGGTTTTTCTTTCATGCCAATCAATGATTTTTGCAGTTCGTCACGCAATCTCAGAACCTCGCTCTTGGCGCCGAGTGTAGCCCACTTGCTGACGTGCTCACGCATATAAGGATTGTTGCGTAGCGTGTTGGCAATAGTACCATCCTTGCAGTCGTAACCCATCATCCTCATCTTCCGCTCAAAGTCTGATTGCGACAGCGTCCAATGGCACAAGTCACGCCCTATGGCGTAGGCTACGGTAATTCCTGCCACAGCATACATATACATGCCACACTCCGCGACAGCCTTTTTCATGTCATCCAGCGTCACGTCGTCAAGATTCGCCTTCTTCTCGCCTCCAGCATTGTAGTTCAGTGTGTTGTTGTCGCCTATTGACAACTGGCCAATACTGACGTTGCCGCTTTTCATGATGGCTTCAGCAATTTTTATTTTTTCTTCTTGTGTCATAGATGTAATATTATAATACGGTTTTAAGTATCTTTTAGGACACGCTACATGTAATATTTCATTCCTCAGGTCTTCGTCTAGAATATCATTTTCAAACAGTTCCAACCATCTTACGATACAGCCCCATATAAAACATTCCTCATAATTTTTCAAATCAATAGAGTCTGCCTTTGCTACGACACTCCTGTCAGAACTTAGAAGGATTATGTTTTGATGCCACTTCTTGATGTTAACAACAGGTAGAGCTGCTTGGGCCAAATCTTCTGAAATACTTCTCACCCAGTTCAATACTATACATGGAGGAAGCCTATCTTCTGATATACGAGTCATGTAGTTTTCAAGGTCTTGTTTATATCCTCGACCTATTACGGGCAACATCCTCTTTGCCCGTTCATCGCGAAGAATGTCGTCGTCTGTTTTATAATATGCATTATATCTACCCGCTACATATTTTCTCTTGTATTTTTTTCTGAGTCTCTCTGAAAAATCATAAATACCCATAGCGAGTGTTCCTGCTACGAAAACAATCAATACCATTAGCAGAGCTGCAGCAGGGTATAGCAAGTATCCATCCATGTAATATCTAACAGTTTTTCAGATTATTATTTCGACAAACTTGGAACTCGGGAGATCCTCTGTTTGAAACAGGTACTTGGTACCTGTTTCACGTTCACGCACAATATAATCTTCGCTGTAATTCAAAGTAATGTGCCCGCATTTCGGCCACAGACATTTGTAACTTCTCCTTTGCATCCCTCATAGAGTTAAACTTGATGTTGATAAAGGTCTTCAGCTTATCCGAACCAAGTTCCTTGAAACCATTGTAGGCATAGTATTCCAGAATCAGATTATCAAACTCTCGCTGCTCCTTGTTCAATGAGTCTACATACTGTTTCCTTACAAGTTCAACTCTCTTGGCCCTTTCCATAGGTGTCGAGTCGTAGGCAATATATTCCAGCACATCGAGCAAGTCGCACTTCTGCAAATTCAGCATGTTCCTCAGCAGAATCAGTTTATCTTCTGCAAAACCTGCTTCATCCAGCGTTCTCAGCAGTCGTTCACGAGTTTCCGGGTTCGACCATTTCTCTCTGAGGTCATCGGCTCCAGAGAAGAATTCTGGTATCCTACCAAAGAGTCTCTTCACGTATTCATCAAGACTGATGAACTCGTCACCAAAGAATATTTTCTGTTCCCATGTTGTTTCAAGAGAGAGCTTTCTTCCGTTAGACAGCTTAATGTCTATCAGATTCGTTTTGGGGCCTTCACATGTGCAGGGCAGATTGCCGCAAACTGGGCATACCAAGGGTTCACTTACAATGCAGGATTCTTCCTCTGGTAATTCATAAACGGTCTCTTTCTTACAAGTACAAGGCCAGTTGCCGCATTTAGGGCAGTAGGTATCTCCATCCCAATCAGGGTCTTTAAACATGTCGGTTGCTCCAACAAAGTCATAGATGGTGAAATAATACTTCTTGTCGAACAAGCGAGTACCACGACCAATAATCTGCTTGAACTCCACAATATTCTGAACAGGTCGCATCAATACAATGTTGCGCACATTGCGGGCATCCACACCAGTGCTCAACTTATAAGATGTGGTCAGTATCGTTGGCAACAGCTTTTCATTGTCTTGGAATGTCCTCAGCGTTGCTTCTCCCACTTCTCCATCATCTGCAGTCACTCGCTCACAATAGTTGCTGGCAGGACGCTTCTTGTGCTTGTTCACCATATCGCGCACTATCATAGCGTGTTTCTGAGTAGCACAGAAGATGATGGTCTTTTCGTCTGGATCAATCTTCTTCAGCAGCTCCTGTACGCGATGTTCATCACGCTCTTTAATCTGTATTCTGCCATTATAGAAATCAGACTCCGAATATATCTTTTCTGGATCTATCTCACCACTCTTCACGATGTCGCCCTTTTCCCACTTGTAGTCATCAATGTTGCTCGTAGAGATGTCAACGCGGAAAGGGACAAGGAAACCATCTTCGATACCTTGTTTCAGTGAGTAAGTATATACAGGCTCTCCAAAGTAAGCATAGGTATTCGCATTATCCTTTCTTCTTGGGGTGGCTGTCATACCCAGCTGATAGGCACTGTCAAAGTATTCCATCAGCTTTCTCCATTCGCTTTCGTCATTAGCACCACCTCTATGACACTCGTCGATGATGATGAAGTCGAAGAAGTCACGCTCATACTGCATGTAGTATGGCTGGTCATTAGAGCCTTCTGCCAACTTGATGCCCTGCTCCTCTGCCTTTTGTGCATTAGGCGAAGTCATCATCGTCTGGAAGATGGTGAAGTAAAGATTGCGAGCTGTAGGAACCTTGTAGTTGTTCTTCTTCAACTCCTTGGGTGTGACTCTACACATCGCATCTTCAGGGAATTGGTCGAAGTCGTTGATGGCCTGATTAGCAAGAATGTTTCTGTCAGCAATAAACAGAATTCTTGGCGCACGTTCCACACCCTTGGTATTCCACTTTGTCTGTGTCAGTTTCCAACAGATTTGGAAAGCCGTATAGGTCTTACCCGTTCCTGTTGCCATCGTCAGCAAGATACGATTTCGCTGCTTGGCCACAGCCTCCAGCACATTCTTGATGGCAATTTCCTGATAGTAGCGAGGATTTTTATTATCACTGCGCTTGAGTGGACACAGATTGAACTTGTCTCGCCAAGGGTTCTCTTCAGGGAAGGTCATCTGCCACAAGTCCTGCGGCGTTGGAAAATTCTCTATATCATATTCCTTGCTGGGAATGATATACTCTCCTTTGCCGTCCTTGATACCCATGTCGATGAACCATATCTCATCGCCATTGCTACTATAGGTATAGCGAATCTTCAGCGCATCGGCATACTCCTTTGCTTGATCGACTCCTGCCGATACATCCAGTTCGTCGCTCTTCGCCTCAATCACGGCCAGTTTCATACCCTTGTATTCAAGGATATAGTCTGCCTTCTTAGGGTTCTTGTGGCCAGTAGTAGTGATGCGACCAGGTGCAATATAAGCACTCTGCTCCACCAGAATCTTACTCCCAGGAACAATGCCCCAACCAGCATCCCTCAGCTTGGGGTCTATCTTGTCAAGTCGTGTCTGCGCTTCGTTCATAGACTATTCCTTGTCTGTATTATCTTGTTCCACTATTCTTTTTTCCAAATCCTCCAACATCTTCAGGTCATCGGCATCAGCAGTTTGCGCCTCCATCTGTTTGCGCTTGGTGTTGAAAACATCATAGACCTGCTTGGCTTTTTCCTCAGCTTCGTAGTTTGTAATACTACCACCACCTTGCAGTATGTCTTTTTCCTGAAATGTCAGCAGACTGTCCACATTCTTGCGCCAATAGTCAAGCGTGAGATCACGGCGCCCTTTCACCCGTTCTTCAGCACTTGTCAGGAAGATATCTACCAAGCGATTCAATGAGTCGATTTCCTCAGTCTGCAGGTAGTTCTTGGCGATGATTACATCACCCTTTCTCACGATGCTGCCTTTCCATGTGGTGAGTCCCATATTGGGTTGTGTAGCATCTGCACGACTGACTATCAATTCTGCCGCCGTCTGATGAGTAACGGCATAGAGCAGTTTGTTTTGCGTCTCTGCAAAGAACATCTGAGTTGCCTTGTCGCTCTTGTCATAGTCGCTGCTGAGCGTAAACAGGTCTCGTATCTTCTGATAGAATCGCTTCTCTGAAGCACGGATATCACGGATGCGAAGCAGCAATTCATCGAAGTAGTCTGGTCGTCCGTCCGGATTCTTCAGCCTTTCATCATCCATCGTAAATCCTTTCACCAGATATTCTGTCAGGTGTTCTGTTGCCCATTGACGGAATTGGGTGCCGCGAACACCTCGCACACGATATCCTACGGCTATAATCATCTCCAAGGAGTAGAATACCACATTGTAATTCTTGCCATCAGCGGCAGTAGTCAAATATTGTTTGACAACTGAAACTTCGCTTAACTCCTTATCTTTCAGTATATTAGCTATATGATGACTAATCAATTGTTTCGAGGTGGCAAAAAGTTCAGCCATCTGTTGTTGGTTCAACCAGATCTTGCCATCCTTAGCATAGAGGGCTACTGATGCACGTCCGTCAGCTGTGCGATAGATGATGATATTCTGCTGTTCGTCCATACTTTATTTATTCAAATACTTGTCGTAATATAGCTTGCTTCAATGCGTCGCACTCCTGAGAAATCTTGTCGTAGTTCTCTTGGAGGCGGTCAACCTTGGATTTAAGGATATAGTCTGCCTTCTTCGGGTTCTTGTTTCCCGTTGTTGTGATACGACCAGGCGCAATATACGCACTCTGTTCCACGAGTATATTACTTCCTGGAACAATCCCCCAGCCAGCATCCCTTAGCTTAGGGTCTATCTTGTTAAATCGTGTCTGCGCTTCGTTCATATTTGGGTTATAATTATTTATCCACTATTCTAACTACAGGAAAAGATCTATAATTCCCTTCATTATTAAAATAACGATGGGTTCCAAATAATCTCGCAACTTTTCCTTTAGGAACATTTATAATCTGGCCCTCATAAAAAGGTGATACTTTTTTGAGAACTAAATCTTCTATTTTGTATCTGAGCAAATATACAGTACCAATATAGTATCCGTCGTTGTCTTGACCATGTACAAATGCTTCAGCCTGATTATACACCCGAAACACTTTAAATGATTTCACATTGAGTATTTCACCAGGTGTTTCATCTTCATCAAAAAACGATGTATTGTTGACTTGTGTGGTATTATTTACCTCATCTACTGTAGTATTATCTTCACTATTAGCTATATTTGTTATAACTAAAGCAAAAATAACACCCATTACCACACCTCCAATAAGAAATAACCACTTTTTCATAATAATATATTTTATTCAAATACTTGTCGTAATATAGCTTGTTTTAGTACATCGCACTCCAGAGAAATCTTGTTGTAGTTCGCCTTGAGGCGGTCAACCTTGGATTTGAGAGAGTCGAGAGTGTTAACGATGGATTGCTGCTCAGAGATGGATGGATATGATACAACGAATTCATTTAAAACCTTTTGATTTAAATTGCTTATATTAGCTCCATTTCCAACAAGTTTCTTCCTTGCATTCTCAGTTTTAAGAAAATGTGTCAAATAGCAAGCGTCAACTTCATTTGTTGATTTTCTAAATCTTATGCAGAAACCACTAAAAGAACAAGGTTCTTCACCTACATGGATTAAAACACATCTACCAACTAAATTTTTATTACCATTTGAGCGAACAAAGACAATATCTTCATTCTTCAATATATATTCCTCAGAAGGATTTGAGTTTAGAGAAATTGTTTGTAAACAATCTGTATCATCGATTAGAAAAAGTTTTCCAAAATCACCAACTCCTAAAATGTGAACATTATATCCAGATTCATTTTTATTAAAATTTATTCCGTTCTTTAACTCACCAATATCCATCAATTTCTTCTCTTCCCACCCTTCTTTTGGTTCAAGCATTTCTTTGAGTGATGCTTGGAAGAGGGCTTTGGCTTCATTGAGGGCTTTTTCTGCATTAGCCTTCATCGTATCTATCTTTGCAAAAGCAGAGTCAAGATAATCAACAATGGATTGCTGCTCCGGTAGAGGAGGAATACATATTTCGTAATCGCACATTTTCTTGATATTCACAGAAGGTAAACCGCCTCCATTATCAAATGTGCTAATTTTAATTTTAGTCAAAAGATAAAATAGATACTCTTTTTTCAGAAAAGACTCGTTAGCCAAGATGGCTTCTGTGTTCAAATCAATAATAGAATCGCAAACGAGAAAGCGTTTTTTCTCTGTAAAAATAGCGCCACCATTTTTGGGGAAAATTATTGCTCCAACAGGAAATATTTTTTTGGGACGTTTAACGAATAACTCAGTTCTATTCATCTCGTATCCGTTTTCATCTCTATTCATATCAGAGACCTTGAAATATGGTACGCCACTTTTATTGTTCAGTTCTTCTTTTTGGGGAGTATAGCCCGACATAAAAGAACAGACATCTCCTAGCTTCTTATATTCCCAACCTTCTTTCATTTCACGTCCTCCTTGTTCTTGAATTCTGCAATCCATTCACGCAGTTTCTGCTGAAGCAGAGCTTTGTCAGGCAGACAAAGAGCATATTGCTGTGCATAGACGTTGGCATCCTTTGGCAATGTGAGTTCCACTAGAGCATCGTTTTTGCGCTCACAAAGAAGGATTCCAATGGTTGGCTTTTCAAAATCTTCCCTTACATAGCGGTCGTAGTAGTTGACGTACATCTGCATCTGCCCCAAGTCCTGATGGGTGAGGTCATCCATCTTCAGGTCAACGAGGACGTAGCATTGAAGTAGTCGGTTGTAGAGCACAAGGTCAACATAGAAATGGCGTTCCTCAAAAGTGAACCGCTTCTGTCGTGCTTCAAATAGGAATCCCTTGCCCATCTCCAGCAGAAAGTCTTGCAATCGACTGATAATAGCGCTTTCAAGGTCAGTCTCACTATAAGATGCTTCTGGCTTCAAGCCACAGAATTCTAAGACTAATGGATCTTTGATGATATCTAACGGCTTTTCAATTACTTGACCTTCTGTAGCCAGGCGCATCACTTCGTCTTTATCTCGGCTCAGTGCCAGGCGTTCATATAGTCCGCTACCTATCTGTCGTTGCAGATATCGGGTGCTCCATTGCTGTTTGAATGCCTCTATTTCATAGAAACCACGAGCCTCGGGATTCTCAACATGTGAAAGTATCTGATAATGATTCCATGACAATACGAATTTCCGCTGCACTGTAGCGGAATTCTCGCCTTCTGCCAAAATCCGCTGCGGTGTAGCGGATTTTGAGAATGTCAGGAAAAAGCGCCGAGCCTTTTCCAATGTGTCCACCGACCATCCTTTACCGAGATTTGCCGTCAGACGTGCAGAGACTCCTTTCAAGATTCCCTTTCCATATTCTGCACGAGTTTTTCCGTCTTGTTCGTCTTCAATAATATATCGACCCACTTCGAAATAAGTATAAACCATGGCGACATTGACTGTTGACGCTATTTTCTTTCGTGCGTCAACAACTAACGCCTCAATGCGCTTAGCCAGTTGTTCGGCTCTTGTCTCAATGATTTGATTATTCTTCTTTATTTCGTTATTCATTTCACCATCTCCATGATTTCGTTAATAAGGGTCTGATTCTCGCTATTGAGTGCAAGGATGGTTTCTGCAATCTCGCTTGGTGTACGCTCATCCACTTCCTCTACCTTGTTAGGATTCTTCACGCTGAGGTCGCAAGCATCATCGAGAGTGCTGACATCGAGCGTCCATGAATGTTCGCTCTCTGCTTGTGTCTTCTGCAAGGTAAGGAACTCTTCCATATCAGCCTCAGTCAGGGGCTGCGTCTTGGTGAAATGCTTATCTACCTGGTAGTACCAAATCTTCTGCGTCGGCTCGCCCTTGGTGAAGAACAAGACAACGGTCTTCACACCAGCACCTGTGAACACACCTGATGGCAGGTCGAGGATGGTATGCAGGTTGCAGTTCTCCAACAGCATCTTGCGGATAGCACTTGCATCACCATTGCTTAGGAAAGTGTTCTTGATGACAATACCAGCACGTCCACCAGCCTTCAGCATCTTGATGAAGTGCTGCATGAACATATAGGCTGTCTCGGAGGTGCGTATCTCGAAGTTCTGCAACACTTCACCACGCTCGTTGCCACCAAAGGGAGGATTAGCCAAGATAACATCCTTGCGGTCGCTCTCCTGAATCTGGCTGAGGTTCATAGCAAGGGTGTTGCCATGAGTGATGTTGGGGGCAGATACGCCATGAAATATCATGTTCATCGTAGCGATGATATACGGCAGACCTTTCTTCTCCTTGCCGTAAAAGGTATCTTTCTGCAAGATTTCGTGGTCTTTCACGCTCTTGATTTTGTCCTTCATATAAAGGAATGCCTCGCAGAGGAAGCCAGCCGAACCACATGCAGGGTCATAGACCGTCTCGCCTATCTTGGGGTCAACCACTTTGATGATGCTGCGAATCAAAGGACGTGGTGTGTAATACTCACCTCCATTACGACCGGCATTGCCCATGCGCTGGATATTGCTCTCATAGAGCACTGTCATTTCATGCTTGTCCTCGGCACTCTGGAAGTGGAGTTCGTCAATCATGTTGATAATCTCACGCATATTGAAGCCTGAGCGTATCTTGTTGTGCAGCTCACCAAAGATTTCGCCTATCTTATATTCAAGCGTATCAGTAGATGCCGCAGTATTCTGGAAATCCTTCAGATATGGAAATAGCTTTTGGTCAACAAACTCCACAAGGTCGTCGCCACTCATGGCGTTGACGGTATCCAGCACCATCTTGCCCGTCTGAGGGTCTTTCTTCTTGGGTGTTGCCCATTGGCTCCAGCGATAGAACCCAGATACCAGTCGCTTGTAGGTCTTACCTTCCAATTCGGCTTCGTCCTCGCGCTCTGTTTCCAGGTCGTCAAGGTATTTCAGGAACAGCATCCATGATTTCTGCTCCAGATAATCCAACTCACTACCGCAACCCTGCTCCTTCCAGAGTATTTGGTCTATCGCTTTAAATGTATTTTCGTATTTCATGATGTTTCGTGATTTATTTCTGTTCGTTGTTTTATTGAATAGTAGTTAGGTTCTTTCTAAAACCCCCACTATCCTCACGAACAGTGGGGGATTTTCGGGCTTAATGAAAAGCCCAAATTGGAAAATTGTAAAAAACTTACTAATTAATAGCCAGACTTAATGAAAAGCCTGATATTAACTAAAAATCTATGAAAGAGGGGACCAAGTACCTCACGGCACACGCGCATTGTCCCATAATTACCTAAAACTTGATTACAAAGGTAATAAGTTTCGCGTTAATTTCAAAATTTAATAATAAAAGAAACGTTAAAAGGAACGATATGGAGAAAAAGTTGGGAGATATTGCACGTAATTGCGGAATGATTTGTACTTTTGTGGCAGGAATGGAATAAAAGGAGAATATATGGGAAATATCAAGATACAGAAAGGGGTGTTCGACACCAAACTGGAACTGATGCACGCTGGCGTAAGGGCGGGATTCCCCAGTCCGGCAGAAGACTATGTGCACGAGACGCTGGACTTCAACCGCGACTACATACGCCATCCGGAGGCTTCGTTCTATGGCGACGTGGAAGGCGACTCGATGAAGGATGCTGGCATCTTCGATGGCGACAGGGTCATCATCGACAGGGCGGTGGAAGCGCATCATGGGTCTATCATCGTGGCTTTCTGGAACGGGGAGTTTACCATCAAGTATCTGGACTTGACGCACAAGAAGGATGGATACATCGAACTGCGACCTGCCAACCCGGACTATCCCGTATTCAAGGTGGAGGCTGGTGACGACTTCCAGGTATGGGGCGTCGTCATCCATCTGATCCGTACCTTCGAGAAAATCTAATCCCCACAAAACCATGTACGGCATCTGCGACTGCGATAACTGCTACGTTTCCTGCGAACGAGTGTTCAGGCCTGACCTGCTGGGCAAGCCTGTCGTGGTGCTGTCGAACAATGACGGGTGTGTGGTGGCGCGTTCGAACGAGGCAAAGCGCATGGGTATCAAGGAGGGTACGCCGTATTTCCAACTGGAGCAGTTGTTCCCTGGTCAGAAGATTGCCGTATTCTCGTCGAACTACGAGTTGTACGGCGAGTTGACTGGGCGTGTGGTGAGCATCATCCGACAGGAGACACCTGCCTATTTCCGCTACTCCATAGACGAGTGCTTTATGTATCTGGACGGCATAGAACTGGACCAGTTGCAGCAATGGGGAGAACACCTGCACAAGCGCATCAAGCGCGAGGTGGGCATGCCCGTCAGCATAGGACTGGCTCCTAACAAGACGCTGGCGAAGATTGCCTCACGACTGGCAAAGAAATACGAGGCATACCGCCATTGTTGCATGATAGACACGGACTATAAGCGGGAGAAGGCGCTGCAGTGGTGCGCAATAGAGGATGTCTGGGGCATAGGGCGGCGATATGCGGCCAAGTTGCAGTCGATGGGTGTGAAGACGGCCTATGACTTCGCACAGCACCACAAGGACTGGGTGCGCCTGACGTTCAACAACATCAACATCGTGCGCACATGGCAGGAACTGAATGGTGAGGACGTGGTGCCCAACGAACAACTGGCAAAGAAGAAAAGCATCTGCACCAGTCGCTCGTTCAATGGCATGATTGCAGACCTCGACACCCTGCGTACACACGTGGCCAACTACGCCGCCCGATGTGCTGAGAAACTCAGGACGGAGGGGACGGTGGCATCGATAGTGGGCGTATTCCTGAATACAAACACGTTTCGCGAAGACTTGCCGCAATACTGGAACTTCCACGAGATGCGACTCATCACACCCACTAGCAGTACCATACCCATAGTCCAGGCCGCCTGCGAGGCGTTGCAACAGATATACCGGCAGGGCTATCAGTACAAGAAGGCAGGCGTCATCGTGATGGGTATCTCACCCAAAAGCCCCCTGCAACAAGACCTCTTCGATGTGAATGCCGAACAGATAGAGAAGATGAGACGACTGGACGAGGTGGTAGATCGTATCAATCGCATGCAAGGCTCAGAGACTATTGTCATAGGAGCGCAACAGTACACGCGCAAGGACGGAAAAGGAAAGGCCAATGTCTTTGCCAATGCCATTAAACATGATTTCCGTAGTCCTAACCCCACTACCCGATGGTCAGATATCATCAAACTGAAGTAGGATTAACAGGGCCGAAATACGCAACTACGCAACTACGCAAATACTCATTAAGGGCGTTTTTGAGGTGTTTTTGATACTTTTTGGGGGGGAGCTTGGTTTGAGTGGCTGACCGTTTGGGTTATTTTTCAGATTATTTCAATGATATTAAAATATATGTTTAATTTATATATATAATATATTATATATATAAATTAAGTTGTTAGGTCTATAGTTTAAAAAGGCGCTTATTGCGTATTTGAGTATTTGCGTATTTGCGTAGTTTGAGATTTTCGCGAGTGCCAGCTCACTTTCTGGGCGGAACTCTTGACTTAGGGTACCTTTTTTTAGTAACTTTGCAATGTGAGGCGTAACAGCGGAAGGCGAAAACATCAGATTTGGAGACGGAGCCGTTACAGGGCGCTCACAAAAGAGGCTGATAATCAACTTTAAATTGTAACAATATGATAACGTACAGAGTAAGACAAGACAACACCAGTTGGTCACGCTACCCCAAACACTTCTTTGCGCACAGCGTGAACCTGAGAACAGTAGAAACCAGCGAGCTGGCTGCTATCATCCAGTCGAACTGCTCGGTAAAGCGCAGCGACGTGATGGCGGTGCTCATAGAGCTGGGCGAGACGGTGCAGCAGCTGCTGGCCGACTCACACCGCGTACACATCGACGGGCTGGGATGGCTGAAGTTGGGCATCACGTGTGACCCCTGCCCTCCTGACCGTCCGTTCTCGCCGAAGATGATCCGGGGGCTGAGGGTGAAATTCAAGCCCGAAGCGGCACTGATGCCAGAAAAGCCCGTCTTCGTAGAGCTGCCGAAAAACCCATGAGAAAAAAAATGGGAAGGGAAGAAAAAAATGGCGAAACACTTGACTTAGGGTACCCTTTTTTTGTACCTTTGCATTGTGAGAATTATTAACCCTATGTTTAACTAAATTAATCAACCATTATGCCAGTAATGTATCGCATTCATCAGGACCAGTCAACGGGAACCAAGCGTTCAGGTAAGTTCTACGCACGTGCCGTGCCCGTGGGCGTGATGGAGTACGACGAGTTTTGCAAAGAGGTGCAGCGCAACTGCACGGTGAAGAGCGCCGACATTGAAGCCGTCATCAATGAGGTGGTTCAGGTCATGACTCAGCAGATGCAGGACTCGAAGTCCGTAAAGCTGAACGGACTGGGTACCTTCAAGATCGGGCTGGAGTCGAAGGGCGCAGCATCCTACGAAGCGTTCGACCCCAGGGAGAAGATTGTCGGTGCGCACGTCGTGTTCACTCCAGAACGTAAGAACCATCAGAAGCCGCTGCTGGACGGTGTCTCCGTCAAGGAACTGCCCCAGTATGCACCGCCTGAGCCTGAGCCCTAACCATTAGGGCAAGAGAGAGAGAAAGAACCTATGTTTAACTAAAAAAAGAAAGGAAAGAGAGTATGTCACTATTTTATGCACTCCACCAGGACCAGTCGACGGGCACCAAGCGCTCAGGCAAGTGGTACGCACGCGCCAAGTACGTAACCACGCTGAATACGCGCGACATCGCACGCATCGTTGAGCGCAACGCCACCGCCAAGGAGTCTGACGTGCGTGCCGTCATTCGCGAGATGGTCGATGTGCTGCAGCGCCAGTGTCAGGAAGGCAAGCGCGTGGTCATCGAAGGTCTGGGATGGTTTAAGATCGGCATCGAGTCGAAGGGTGCACCCACCGCGAAGAAGTTCAACTCCAGGGAGCACATCAAGGGTGCGCACATCATCTTCCAGCCAGAGACCAAGGCTGACGCCACGGGCAACCGCTCGAAGGTGTTCCTGGATGGTCTGAAGCTCGAGGAGCTGCCCGAGAACCGCATCGTCAAAGAACCTTAAGCAGAAGGGAGGTGAACCATGAACAAAAATCGCTTCTGGGAAATCTTGCTAAAGGTGCTCGTAGCCGCCATCACTGCCGCTGCCACGGCTTTGACCACTACCAGCTGCATGGGACGAGGCCCGCTATTCTGAATCAAATAGCTTGTATGTTTGGTGTTTTTAATGAAACAGGTACCTGGTACCTGTTTCATGTCTTATTATGTGGTGCGAAGATACAATATTATCTTGAAACTTCCAAATCCTTGAGAAGCTCTGCCTTGGGGGACGGGATAGACTGAATCAATCTGAAAAGTTGCTCAGTATCAGCCACATCTGTCAATCGCATCTTACCGTCTTCAGCCTGAAACTTCAACTGGTTACAATTTGTAACCGCTTCATTTCCTTCTTTTACAAGTCTGTGTTTCAGAACTTTCCAATAGTTACGAGGAGGGACTATCAGTGAGTACACCACATACATCTACAATTGAGAAATACCACTTCTCCTGTTCATCGTCCCATACCGTGCGAACTTTCTTTCTAATGTCGTCATTTCTTGTCTGTTTTTTGAATCATATCACCCATTAGACGCAGTATGGTTACGAAAAACTACACAGATTACTCATATTTTTTTCTTTTTTCTATCTGCCAGGAACATGCCTAAGAGAACGAGGATGGTGCCAAGGAGGAACCATAACGTGATCGGCTCGCCCAAAAGGGACCATGCAAAGATAATGGTGGTTACGGGATTCAGATACACATAGTTAGTGGCTACGACAGCTCCTAACTTCTTTAATACCCAGTTCCACGTCAAGAAGCACAGCATGGAGGCTACGCACCCTAAGAACAGCAGGTTCCACAACAGTTGGGGCTGCTGAAGAACCAGATGAAGGTTCAGCTCGGGATATATGATATAGTAAGGTATCATTGAAAGCAGTCCGTAGAAAAACACTTTACGGGTGACAAACACCGTATCGTAGCGTGCATTGGCAGGAATCATCAGCAGACTGTAGATGGCCCAACAGAGGCAGGCTGCAAAGGCCAGCAAATCGCCTCGCGGAGAGAGGTGGAGCACGAAGTGGCCGTTCATAACCACCACGATGACACCTGCTGCTGCCATCAGCGTGCCGAAGGTCTGCAGGCGACTCAGCCGCTCGGTCTTATAGAAAAGCCCAATGATGGCCGAGGCAAAGAGCGGACACAGGCTGACAATGATGCTGGTGTTGGTAGTCGTGGTGTAGTTCATGGAAGAGTTCTCCGTTAGGAAATAGAGCGAACCGCCCGTCACGCCCAATGCAGCCATCAGCAGTTCGTCACGCCAGGAATCTGCCACCCAGCGGATGCCCCTGACCAGACTGTAGCCTAACAGCAGCGCATAGGCAATGATGAAGCGCAGAATGAATATCTGCGCTGCCGTCAGCCCACCAAGCAGCAACAGCTTGGTGAACACAAACGTGGAGCCCCAAATGGCAATCACCACGAATGCCACCAGATGATATAGATATCTATTCAAATGCTTTTTTCTTATGTTAGCCTTTGTGTTGAATATGGGAAAGAAACTACTTTTGCAGTATCTGCTCAGCATGTTCCTTGGTCTTCACCTGCTTACCAGCAAATATCTGCTCGATGATACCCTCCTCATTAATAATAAAGGTGGTGCGGATGGTGCCCTCGGTCTTCTTACCGTACATCACCTTCTCACCCCAAGCACCCATCGCCTGCAACAGCGTCTTGTCAACGTCAGCAATCAACGGGAAAGGCAACTCATGCTTCTCCTTGAACTTGACGTGCGAGGCAGCAGAGTCCTTGCTAACACCCACCACCTCATAGCCTGCACCCTGCAGTTCAGTATAGTGGTCGCGCAGGCTGCACGCCTCAGCCGTACACCCGCTGGTATTATCCTTGGGATAGAAGTACAGCACCAGCTTACGTCCCTTGTAATCACTCAGACGGATGTCCCGTCCCTGTTCGTCCTTGCCCAGTATTTCGGGCGCCTTGTCTCCAATGTTCATAGTCGCTATAATATAGATGATGTGGCAAAGATACGCATTTCTGGGGAAACAAACAAAAAAAGCACCGCAGTTTTTCTCTGCGGTGCTCTTATAAGTCTTGACTAAGACAACCTTAGTCAGCGAGTTTAGCCTTAATCATCTCACGGTTCAGGCGAGCGATGTTAGCGATGGTCTCGTTCTTAGGACATACTGCCTCGCAAGCACGGGTGTTGGTGCAGTTACCGAAGCCGAGCTCATCCATCTTGGCAACCATGTTCTTAACGCGTCTGGCGGCCTCTACACGGCCCTGAGGAAGCAGGGCGAGCTGAGATACCTTAGACGATACGAAGAGCATGGCAGAGCCGTTCTTACAAGCTGCTACGCAAGCGCCACAGCCGATGCATGAAGCGCAGTCCATAGCCTCGTCGGCATCCTCCTTAGGAATCAGGATGGCGTTGGCATCCTGAGCCTGACCGGTACGGATGGTGGTGTAGCCGCCAGCCTGGATAATCTTATCGAAGGCGTTACGGTCTACCATACAGTCCTTGATAACGGGGAAGGCTGCTGAGCGCCAAGGCTCGACGGTGATGACGTCACCATCGTTGAAGCGGCGCATATAGAGCTGACAGGTGGTAGCACCACGCTCTGTCTTGCCATGAGGCGTACCATTGATATACAGTGAGCACATACCGCAGATACCCTCGCGGCAGTCGTGGTCGAACACGAAGGGCTCCTTGCCTTCGTTGATGAGCTCCTCATTCAGGATGTCAAGCATCTCCAGGAAAGAGGTGTCATCGGGGATGTCCTTCATCTCGTGGGTATCGAAGTGTCCCTGGTCCTTGGGGCCGTTCTGGCGCCAGAACTTTATTGTAAATGAAATATTCTTTGCCATACCTAATTAATTCTTATAGTTACGTGTCTGTACCTTGATTGCCTCGTACTCCAGCGGCTCCTTGATGAGCTCGGGCTCATTGCCCTTGCCTTTGTACTCCCAGCAGCCTACATAGAAGTAGTTCTCGTCGTCGCGCTTAGCCTCGCCTTCCTCGGTCTGGTACTCCTCACGGAAGTGACCACCGCAAGACTCGTTACGAGAGAGAGCGTCGAAAGCTACGAGCTGACCCATGGTGAAGAAGTCGCGCAGGTGGATAGCCTTATCGAGCTCGATGTTCAAGCCTTCCTTAGTGCCAGGAACGAAGAGGTTGGTGTCGAACTCCTTCTCCAGTTCGTGCATCTTCTTCAGACCTGTCTTCAGGCCTTCAGCGGTACGACCCATACCAACATACTCCCACATGATATGACCGAGCTCCTTGTGGATAGAGTCAACAGAACGCTTACCCTTAATGTTGAGCAGGCGATCGAGCTCAGCATCCACCTTCTTCTCAGCCTCAGCAAACTCAGGCAGGTCGGTAGAAACCTTCGGCCATACAGCCTGGTCGGCCAGATAGTTCTGGATGGTGTAAGGCAGTACGAAGTAACCATCGGCCAGACCCTGCATCAGTGCAGAAGCACCCAGACGGTTAGCACCATGGTCAGAGAAGTTACACTCACCGATAGCAAACAGGCCAGGGATAGAGGTCTGCAGCTCGTAGTCAACCCAGATACCACCCATCGTGTAGTGGATAGCGGGATAGATCATCATGGGCTTGTAGTACTTCACGCCATTGATCTCGTTGGCTACATCGCCAGGGAATACGTCGGTAATCTCCTCATACATCTCGAAGAGGTTGCCATAACGCTGCATGATGACATCCAGACCCAGACGGTTGATAGACTCAGAGAAGTCGAGGAACACAGCCAGACCGGTGTTGTTAACACCAAAGCCCTTGTCGCAACGCTCCTTAGCAGCACGAGAGGCCACGTCACGGGGAACGAGGTTACCGAAGGCTGGATAGCGGCGCTCCAGATAGTAGTCGCGATCCTCCTCAGGAATCTCCCAACCCTGCTTGGTACCAGCCTGCAGAGCCTTAGCATCCTCAATCTTCTTGGGAACCCAGATACGACCATCGTTACGCAGAGACTCAGACATCAGCGTCAGCTTAGACTGCTTGTCGCCATGAACGGGGATACAGGTGGGGTGAATCTGAACGTAAGAGGGATTTGCAAAGTAAGCACCCTTACGATAGCACTGAACAGCAGCGGTACAGTTACATCCCATAGCGTTGGTAGAGAGGAAGTAAGTGTTACCGTAACCACCAGTAGCGATAACAACTGCATTGGCAGAGAAGCGCTCCAGCTTACCAGTTACGAGGTTCTTGGCGATGATACCACGAGCACGGCCGTCAACGATGACGACATCTTCCATCTCGTAGCGGGTGTAGAGCTTAACCTTACCGGCGTTTACCTGACAGCTCAGTGAGCTATAGGCACCCAGCAGCAGCTGCTGACCGGTCTGACCCTTAGCATAGAATGTACGGCTTACCTGGGCACCACCGAATGAACGGTTGGCCAGCATGCCACCATACTCACGAGCGAAAGGAACGCCCTGAGCTACGCACTGGTCGATAATATTGTTAGATACCTCAGCCAAACGATAAACGTTGGCCTCGCGAGCACGATAGTCACCACCCTTTACGGTATCGTAGAACAGACGGTAAATAGAGTCACCATCGTTCTGGTAGCACTTAGCGGCATTGATACCACCCTGAGCAGCAATAGAGTGAGCACGACGAGGAGAGTCCTGAATGCACAGGTTTATCACATTGAAGCCCATCTCGCCGAGTGAAGCAGCTGCAGAAGCACCAGCCAGACCAGTACCTACAACGATAACGTCGAGCTTCAGCTTGTTCTTGGGGTTAACCAAGCGCTGGTGAGCCTTATATTCCTTCCATTTCTCAGGCACTGGACCTGCGGGAATCTTAGAATCAATTACTTTTGCCATAATTTTTTAATGCTTAATTCTTAATTCATAATTACTGACAGCAAGCTGCAGCGGCAGCCTCTTTGCAACAGTCCATAGCGCCATTGCAAGAATCACAGAGTGAAGGGGCACAGCCAAAAGCAAAAGCCAGTACTACTACGAGGAAGCCCAGCATGAGCAGTGTGACATAGATGCCACCAATAACCTTCCAACGGCAGAGCCACGTCTTACCACTCCAACCAAGGGTCTGCATAGCACTCCAGAAGCCATGAGTCAGGTGGAACCAAATAGCAGCCAGCCAGATGATGTAGAGCACTACATAAACGGGGCAAGAGAAGGTCAGCACGATGTATCCGAAACCATCAGCAGGATTGCCAAGGGGATCAGCTACATGGAAGAGTTCAGCGAACATCATGTTGTACCAGAAATTGAACAGGTGCAACAACAGACCAAGACAGATAATCAGTCCCAGCACGAGCATGTTCTTAGATGCCCACTCCACCTTGCCAGCATTTACCGTAGTTGCTACATCGTAACGACTGTTACCACGAGCGGTACGGTTCTGTGCAGTCAGGATGAATGCATAGACGATGTGAATCACAGCCAGGGCTGCTAGACCAAGTGTTGCTACAACAGCATACCAGTTGGCACCCAGCAATTCGCAAATCATGTTGTAAGCCTTAGCAGAGAACAGCGCTGCGACATTCATGCAACAGTGGAATGTCAGGAACAGAATCAGCGCAATACCCGTTACGGACATTACAACCTTTCTACCGATTGATGAATTAAATAACCACATAAAATATTGAATTAAAATTAATAATGAATATTCGATATAAGGTACGTGCGGGCACGTTGGGGCTACAAAATTACGACAAAATTATGAATTTCGCAAACGTTTTCATTAGAAAATATGCAATTTATACAAAATTTTATTAGTAACTTTGCAACCAAATAATGATAAACACCATTCTATGGCATCACATAACGAGTTAGGAAAGTGGGGTGAAGACGTTGCTGCTACGTATCTAGAACGCCAAGGATACACCATCATGGAACGTGACTGGAAGTCTGGCCATCGTGACCTGGACATCATTGCACTGGATGGCGATACGGTAGTTTTTGTGGAAGTAAAGACTCGCAGCAACTGTATGTTTACTGACCCTGAAATAGCAGTAGACTACCAGAAGATACGTCACCTGCAACAAGCAGCTAACCACTATATTAAATACCGGCACATAAATCATGATATCCGCTTTGACATTATTACTGTGGTAGGAACGATGAACGATAGTCCTGCCATAGACCATATAAAAGATGCATTTTGACATGATACTGAAATACGACGTAATAGTTATCGGTGGTGGTCATGCTGGCTGTGAGGCAGCAACAGCAGCCGCTAATATGGGTGCTAAGACCTTACTGGTAACAATGGATATGAACAAGATTGCACAGATGTCGTGTAATCCTGCTATTGGTGGTATTGCCAAAGGACAAATTGTCCGTGAGATAGATGCACTTGGTGGGCAGATGGCACTCGTAACAGATGCTACTGCTATCCAGTTCCGCATGCTCAATCGTTCGAAGGGTCCTGCCGTCTGGAGTCCTCGTGCCCAGTGTGACAGAGGAAAGTTTATCTGGAAGTGGCGCTCCGTGTTGGATGCAACTCCCAATCTCGACATCTGGCAAGACCAAGCCGATGAACTGCTAGTAGAAACCGTGCCTGACGATTCCGTCGTCAGAAAACAAGTCATCGGTGTCAAGACCATCTGGGGAGCAGAAATACACGCAAAAGCTGTTATCATTACTGCTGGTACCTTCCTGAATGGATTGATGCACATCGGACGAAAAATGGTACCTGGCGGACGCATTGCTGAGCCAGCTGTCCCCCACTTCACCGAAAGCATTACGCGTCACGGTATCCGTTCAGCTCGCATGAAGACTGGTACACCTGTTCGTATCGATAAGCGCAGCATTCATTTTGAAGATATGGAGCGCCAAGATGGCGAAAACGGCTATTATCAGTTCTCGTATATGGGTAAGCAACGACTCTTACAACAGTTGCCTTGTTGGGTATGCTACACGAATGAACAGGTTCATGAGACTTTGCGTAGCGGACTGGCAGATTCACCACTATATAACGGACAGATTCAGTCGATAGGTCCTCGTTACTGTCCATCTATTGAGACCAAGCTCGTCACTTTCCCAGACAGGCCACAGCACCTGCTGTTCTTAGAGCCAGAAGGTGAAGATACTAATGAGATGTATCTGAATGGCTTCTCGTCGAGTCTGCCTATGGATGTGCAGATTGCTGCACTTAAGCACATTCCTGCTTTACGCGACCTGAAGGTTTATCGCCCAGGCTACGCCATCGAGTACGACTTCTTTGATCCTACACAATTGAAACACTCATTAGAATCAAAGGTCATTGATGGCTTGTTCTTTGCAGGACAGGTGAATGGTACTACAGGATATGAAGAAGCTGGTGGACAAGGAACATTGGCAGGCATCAATGCAGCCCTCATGGCCGGTTCTGTAGGTTGCGATTCAGTAGCAATAAACTGCACCTTTGAACTAAAAAGGGACGAAGCATATATCGGTGTCCTTATTGATGATCTCGTAACAAAAGGTGTAGATGAGCCCTACCGCATGTTTACTTCCAGAGCGGAGTATCGCATTCTGTTACGTCAGGATGATGCGGATGCTCGTTTGACGGAGAAAGCATACGAACTGGGTATCGCCAAAAGAGATCGTTACGACTGGTGGCTACAAAAGAAACATGCTATCGAAGAAATCGAAGAGTTCTGTCGGACCTACGCGATAAAACCGAAAATCGTTAATGGTGCATTAGAAGCTATCGGTTCTACCCCACTCGTCTATGGTTGTAAGTTGGAAGACCTCGTGGCTCGTCCTGAATTGAACTTTGAAAAATTGTATGCCATTGTTCCTGAGCTCAAGGAAAAGATAGAGCAATTGCCCAATCGTCAAGAAGAAATAGCAGAAGCAGCCGAAATACATATCAAATACAAAGGCTACATCGAACGCGAGCGAATGGTAGCAGAAAAAATGCACCGTTTGGAGAATATTAAAATCAAAGGCAAATTCGACTACCCTAATCTTACTGCTGTATCAACAGAGGCAAGACAGAAATTAGAACGAATTCAACCGGATACACTTGCACAAGCAAGTAGAATACCGGGGGTATCACCCAGCGATATCAATGCGATGCTTGTGTTAATGGGTAGATAAGTTTCACGTGAAACAATTACATAATAAACATATAATAAATCACGCTAAAACCAAAGATTATGAACAACAAGACTTTGATGGCAAACCTGCGTTGTATTCCTGATTTTCCCCAGAAAGGAATCAACTTTCGTGACGTTACTACCCTATTCAAAAATCCTGCATGTCTGCAAATCATGGTAGACGAGCTTTATGAGATTTACAAAAACAAAGGTATCACCAAGATTGTCGGAATTGAAAGCCGAGGTTTCGTAATGGCATCTGCATTAGCTGTTAAATTAGGTGCAGGAGTTGTACTTGCACGTAAACCAGGAAAACTTCCCGCAGCAACTGTTCAGGAAAGCTACGCAAAAGAATACGGAACAGACACTATTGAGATTCATGAAGACGCTATCAACGACAAGGATGTGGTATTGCTACATGATGATTTACTAGCAACAGGCGGAACAATGCGAGCTGCGTGTAACTTGGTGAAGAAATTCAACCCTAAAGCGATTATGGTGAACTTCATTATTGAAATCACAGACGAAGGATTACATGGAAGAGATGTCTTCGATGATGTGGAAGTAACAACATTGTTAACTGTTTAATGTTTCACGTGAAACAAAGTAGATGACAAAGGAAGAGAATGAGGAACGACTAGAAAAGCTTAAACGTATAGTCTCTACCCTACCTGAGAAGCCTGGTAGCTATCAGTATTACGATGCTGATGGTAACATTATCTATGTGGGTAAGGCAAAGAACCTGAAGAGCCGTGTCTCATCCTACTTCCATACAGAAGTTGACCGTTTTAAAACAAAGGTTCTGGTATCCAAAATTCATGATATCAGCTATACTATTGTCAATACTGAAGAGGATGCATTATTACTGGAAAATGCACTAATTAAGAAGTACAATCCTCGATATAACGTACTATTAAAAGACGGGAAAACCTACCCCAGCATTTGCATTACCAAAGAGTTTCTTCCACGTATTTTTAGCACTCGAACCATCAATAAGAAATGGGGCACCTATTATGGACCCTATTCACACGTTGGAGCAATGAATGCAGTACTAGATCTCATTAAGAAACTCTATCATCCAAGAACCTGTAGACAACCTCTTACAGAGGAAGGAATTCAACAGGGAAAGTACCAAGTTTGTCTGGAATATCACATCAAAAACTGTGGTGGTCCGTGTATTCTCAAACAATCCTACAAGGACTATCTAAGAAACATTGAACAAGCACGCGAAATACTGAAAGGAAACACACGAGAAGTATTGCGCCAGATACGGGAAGAAATGCTCCGTTTAGCGGAAGAATTACGTTTTGAGGAAGCTGAAGAGGTGAAACGACGCTTGCTGCTTATAGAACAATTTGTTGCAAAAAGCGAGGTTGTTAGCCATACTATTGATAATGTTGATGTACTCAGTATCACCAATGATGAGAAGGTTGCATTCATCAACTTTATTCATGTCTCTAATGGTCAGATTAACCAAAGTTTTACCTTCGAATACAAGAAAAAACTGGAAGAAAATGATACTGAATTACTGCAGTTAGCTATTGTCGAGATGCGTGAACGATTTAAGAGTCATGCAAAAGAAATTATACTGCCTGAAGAAGTAGATATCGACCTTGAAGGAGTAACGATTACAGTACCACAGAGAGGGGATAAAAAGACCCTGTTAGACCTCTCTTTGATGAATGGTAAACAGTATAAGTTTGATCGGTTGAAGCAGGCAGAAAAGCTTAATCCTGAACAGAAACAAGTGCGTCTAATGAAAGAACTGCAGGACCTCTTACATCTCCCTAAGATGCCCTATCAGATAGAGTGTTTCGACAACTCCAACATATCTGGATCAGACGCTGTAGCTGCTTGCGTCGTCTTTAAAAAGATGAAACCTTCGAAGGCTGATTATCGAAAATACAACATCAAAACTGTTGTTGGACCTGACGATTATGCCTCCATGAAAGAGGTTGTAGGCAGACGTTATCGTCGCATCATAGACGAAGGTGAACCCCTACCCGATCTCATTGTTGCAGATGGTGGTAAAGGACAAATGGAGGTCATTAGACAAGTCATTCAAGACGAGCTAAACCTGGATATTCCTATTGCTGGATTGGCCAAGAATGACAAGCACAGAACCAACGAACTGCTCTATGGTTTCCCACCTCGTGTGATAGGAATGAAAGACACCTCAGAGCTATTTAGAGTGTTAACACAGCTACAGGATGAAGTGCATCGTTTTGCTATCACATTCCACCGAGAACAGCGTTCTAAGCATGCGTTACACTCAGAGCTGGATGATATTAAGGGAATAGGTCCAAAGACGCGTGACGAGATTCTGAAAGCCCTTAAATCAGTCAAGAAAATACGTGAGTCACAACTCGCTGAACTAACCACAATAATAGGTCAGGCTAAGGCAAAAATAGTTTATGACTATTTTCATACATGATTTTCTTGGTTGTATCAGAATTATTTTCTATCTTTGCAGAATGAGAGCAGTAATACAAAGAGTCAGCAAGGCCAGCGTGACCATAGAAGGTGCTGTGAAATCGGCAATAGGAAAAGGATTTCTAGTACTGATAGGAATCTGCGATGAGGACACATTAGAAGACGTAGAATGGCTCGTCAAGAAGATTGCTAACCTTAGGGTCTTTGACGACGAAAATGCTGTTATGAACCGTAGTATTCTTGACATGGAAGGAGAAATACTAGTGATAAGCCAATTTACGCTCTTTGCCAGCTACAAGAAAGGCAACCGTCCATCATGGTTCAGAGCAGGTAGCCACGAACACTCTATACCGCTCTATGAAGCTTTTTGTCAGCAGCTTAGCGAAGCAATTGGCAAGCCTGTAGGTACTGGAGAATTTGGTGCTGACATGAAGGTTGAACTACTCAATGATGGTCCTGTAACAATCTGTATGGACACCAAAAACAAAGAGTAAGAAGAATGAAAAAATATCTAAGATATATAGAACACACTGGCGTCATCCTTATGCTAATAGGCTGTGTAGGATATCGATTTCTACACTGGTCGTGGGCTATTTGGATATGCATAGTTGGTTTAATACTCTTTCTGGGACAGGTCATCTTTAAGGCTTTCAACTGGAAGACCTATAATAAAGAAAACAAGCAGAACCTAATTATGATGGTTGTTAGTATCATCTTTTTGTGGTTATTGATAATATACGTAAAATGACTATAAAAGAAGCTCAAGATACTGTAGATCAGTGGATTAAGACATATGGTGTACGTTATTTCTCTGAACTCACCAATATGGCTGTGCTGACGGAAGAAGTTGGCGAACTAGCTCGTGTGATGGCTCGAAAATATGGCGATCAGAGCTTCAAAGCTGGCGAGAAAGATAACCTGGGCGACGAGATGGCTGACGTCTTATGGGTACTGCTTTGTTTAGCTAACCAGACTGGCGTAGACCTGACAGAAGAGCTGAAAAAGAACATTGAAAAGAAAACCCTTAGAGATAAGGAAAGACATATACAAAACGAAAAACTCTAATCTTATTTTAACTAAAAAACTAGTATTATGGAAGAATTGAAAAGCAAGTACGAACAGGCGTTAGCCAAGTACAACTGCAATGTTGACGAAGCCGCTGTAGCAGCAGCTGTGAAGAAAATCATTGAAGAGCGTGTTCCTAAGAACGACACAGAGGAGGTCAAGAAATTCCTCTTAGGTTCTGTATGTATGACAACGCTGACCACTCAGGACTCTGCAGAGAGTGTGCTGAAGCTGGTTGAGAAGGTTAACAAGTTCTCAGAAGAATATCCTAACCTGCCCCACGTAGCTACTGTTGTTACCTATCCACGTTTTGCTCAGCTGGTAGCTGATTCACTGGAAGTAGAAGGCGTTATTCCTACTGTTGTCAGTGGTGCATTCCCCTCTTCTCAGGCTCTTATTGAAATCAAAGTTGCTGAGACCAAGCTGGCTGTTCAGGATGGTGCAGAGAACGTAGATATCGTGATGCATGTTGGTGAGTTCCTCTCAGGCGACTACGAGACAGTTTGCGACGAGATCTGGGAGCAGAAAGCTGCCTGTGGTGACGTTCCTATGAAGGTTATCCTGGAGACTGGCGATCTGCTGAATCTGTCAAATGTCAAGAAGGCTTCTATCCTGTCAATGTATGCTGGTGCTGACTATATCAAAACCTCTACGGGTAAGGAGAAGGTTGGCGCAACGCCAGAGGCTGTCTACGTCATGTGTCAGGCTATCAAGGAGTATTACGATCAGACAGGTATCATGATTGGATTGAAGCCTGCTGGTGGCATCAACAGCGTAAAAGATGCCCTTACCTATTATAGCATCGTAGAGGAAATTCTGGGCGAGAAGTGGCTCACCAACTACTACTTCCGTCTGGGTACAAGTCGTCTGCCAAACCTCATCCTGAGCGATTTGGCTGGCAAGGAAGTGAAATTCTTCTAATAGTTACGTTGAACTACGTAATCTACATAGGCTGTCAGGGCTTTTCTGATGGCCTTATTTTTTACGTTTTCATCTATGTAATTCTTGCAGAGTTGGCTGAATTCAGCCATCTTCTGTTCAGCATACTCTATACCACCCTGTTGCTTCGTAAACTCCACCAGAACGGCGATTTCATCCTGGTTTATCGTACCAGCCTTCACCTTCTTTGCCAATGTCTGCATAGAATCAAACGATGTGGTATTCAGCGCATAGATGACAGGCAGCGTCAGCTTACCTTCCGTCATATCGTTACCAGTAGGTTTGCCTATCTCCTTAGAATCGAAATAATCGAAGATATCGTCGCGAATCTGGAACATGATACCAAGGTTTCTTCCGAATTCACCAGCTTTCTTGACATTCTCTTCGCTGGCTCCAGCAGACAAGGCACCAATGGCAGCACATGACTGGAACAAAGCTGCAGTCTTCTGTTGAATGACTTGATAATAGACCTCCTCAGAAATCTGTTGGTTCTGAATATTCGACAACTGCAGAATTTCACCAGCAGCAAGCGTGCGGCCTAGCTCAGAAAGCTCTTGAACAATGCTCTGATTACCAGTAAACGATACATGCAATAACGCTGTTGAGAGGATATAGTCACCTACTAACACAGCCACCTTATTATTATAAGTAGCATTCACAGAAGCCTGTCCTCGACGCTCCCCACTCTCATCGACCACATCATCATGAACCAACGAAGCAGTATGAAGCAGTTCAAGTCCAACAGCTGAATGTTGTGTCACCTGCGAAACAGCACCATAGTTCTTTGCCATCAGCAACATCAGTATAGGACGCATACGCTTACCTCCACGTTGACGGATATGGCCCAAAGCTGCCCCTAACATACCATCCTCATGACTCAACGCCTGTTCAAAAAGAGCGATGAAATCGGACAAATCGCTTGCAATTGGTTGTTTAATGATGCTTAAATAATCCATGTGACACAATATTTTGATGCAAAAGTAATGAAAATAATTGGATATTCGACAATTTATTTGTAATTTTACACGAAATTTCCAAAACGTTATGCAAAAGTTATTCCTTTTAGACGCCTACGCGCTCATCTATCGTTCCTACTACGCATTCATCAAGAACCCTCGAATCAACTCCAAGGGACTTAATACCAGTGCCATTATGGGCTTCCTGAATACTCTCCAAGAAGTGCTTACCAAAGAACAACCCACCCATATTGGTGTAGCTTTCGACCCTCATGGTCCAACGTTCCGCTCAGAGGCCTACCCTGCCTATAAGGCCCAACGTGAAGCTACCCCAGAAGATATCAAGCAGTCAGTACCTATCATCAAAGACCTGTTGCGTGCATGGAACATTCCCATTCTGCAGGTCGATGGTTATGAAGCTGACGATGTCATCGGTACTTTAGCAACAAAAGCAGGCCAACAAGGTATTGATACCTATATGCTGACACCTGATAAGGACTATGGTCAATTAGTAGGTGATCACGTCTATATCTTCCGCCCTCGTCATGGAGGTGGTTATGAGACGATGGGTCCTGAAGAGGTAAAAGCAAAATACGCCATTCCATCGACACAAGCTGTCATTGATCTCCTGGCACTCATGGGTGACTCAGCAGACAATTTCCCTGGTTGTCCTGGTGTTGGTGAGAAAACAGCCGTGAAACTCATCAACGAATTTGGTAGCATCGACGAGATGCTTCGTCATGTGAATGAAATCAAGGGTGCGTTGAAGACGAAAGTGGAAACACATATCGAAGATATCAAAATGTCACAATTTCTGGCAACTATTAAAACCGATGTACCCATCGACCTGAATATGGACGAGTTGAAGGTTTCGCAACCCAATGAAGCAGAACTTGGAAAATTGTTGGAAGAATTAGAGTTCAAGAGCCTCGCCAGTAAAATTCTTAAAAAAACTGAAAAAGTAGTTAAACCTGTTAACACACAACTCGATCTCTTTGCAGAATTTGCTCCCCCCACTACGAATGAGGCAGAATTTTCGAGTTTTGAGACACTAAAAACAGTAGCTCACGAATACAAACTCATTGATAATGAGGAAGATTTACAGAAATTATATGATTTTTTATTGACAAAACAATTCTTCGTTCTAGACACGGAGACTACTTCGACTACTCCCATTGACGCAGAATTAGTAGGAATGAGCTTCGCAGTTGAAGAACATAAGGCATTTTACATTCCCGTCTCTTCTAATCATGAGGAAGCACTCCAAAGAGTCAATATCTTTAAGCCTCTCTTCGAAAATGAGTCCATCATGAAGATAGGGCAAAATCTGAAGTACGACCTGGAAGTGCTCAGAAATTATAATGTTGAGTTGAAAGGTCCGATGTGGGACACGATGATAGCCCACTATCTCATCCAACCTGAACTTCGTCACAACATGGACTATATGGCAGAAATCTATCTGCACTACCAGACCATCCACATCGACGAGCTTATTGGTCCCAAGGGTAAGAATCAGCGTTCGATGCGCGACCTTGACCCCAAAGATGTCTATGAATATGCATGTGAAGATGCTGACATCACCCTGCAACTGAAAAACAAGCTAGAAGATGAATTGAAGCAACATAACTGCGAAGACCTCTTCTATCATATAGAAATGCCCCTGATGCCTGTCTTGGCAGAGATGGAGATGAATGGTGTATGTCTGGATACAGCATCGCTGGCTGAAACAAGTAAGCAGTTTACTACTCGTATGAACGAGATTGAGGCACGAATCTACGAACTTGCTGGCCAGCAATTCAATATTGCATCACCCAAACAGGTGGGTGAAATCCTGTTCGATAAACTCAAAATTGTCGAGAAGGCCAAGAAAACGAAGACAGGCCAATATGTCACCTCAGAAGAAGTGTTGCAACAACTGAAGAACAAGCACGAGATAGTGGCTGACATCTTGGAACACAGAGGGTTAAAGAAACTCATCGGCACCTATATCGATGCCCTACCCAAGCTGATTAACCCGCGTACAGGACATATCCATACCTCTTTCAATCAGACCATTACAGCTACTGGTCGCCTATCATCGTCTGATCCTAATCTGCAGAATATTCCTATTCGTGGAGAGGACGGCAAGGAGATTCGCAAAGCCTTCATTCCAGAACCAGGATGCCTGTTTTTCTCGGCAGACTATAGTCAGATAGAACTACGCGTAATGGCTCATCTCTCGCAAGACCCACAGATGATAGAGGTTTTCCGCGAGGGCAAGGACCTGCATGCAGCTACTGCCGCCAACATCTATAAGAAGCCTATCGAAGAAGTCACTCGCGACGAGCGCACCAAGTCAAAACGTGCCAATTTCGGTATCATCTATGGCATCACCGTCTTTGGCTTAGCAGAGCGCTTAGACATTCCTCGTGACGAGGCTAAGATGCTGATAGACGGCTACTTTGAAACCTTCCCACAAGTTCATGAATATATGGAAAAATCGAAGGAAATAGCCCGCCAGCAAGGCTATGTCACTACCCTATTCGGACGTCGCCGCTATCTGCCAGACATCAATTCAGCCAATAGTGTTGTTCGAGGCTTTGCCGAGCGTAATGCCATCAATGCGCCCATTCAGGGCACTGCTGCTGATATCATCAAGGTGGCAATGATTCATATCTTCCAACGCTTTAAGACAGAAGGCATCAAGAGCAAGATGATTCTCCAGGTACACGACGAACTCAACTTCAGCGTCTATCCTGACGAGAAGGAAAAGGTAGAGCGTATCGTCCTGGAAGAGATGCAGAACGCCTTCCACATGTCCGTTCCCCTCGTCGCCGACTCAGGCTTTGGCGACAACTGGTTAGAGGCGCACTAAGCATGTCGCTATATAAAACGCGATATTATTTTAGCAGCATCAGCGTTTCTGCAAACTTATAGATAACGATACCCGTTGTTACAGAGACATTCATAGAGTGTTTGGTACCTAACTGAGGTATCTCCAAACAACCATCTGAGGCGTCTACTACTTCCTGGTGGACGCCTTTTACTTCGTTACCCATCACTACAGCGTATTTTAAGCCCCGCTGAGGCACGAACGTGTGCAGTTTGGTACTATGTTCCACCTGCTCTACTGAAAAGACCGTGTAGCCGTTCTTTTTCAGTTCTTCTACAGCCTCCAATGCTGTCTTGAAGTAACGCCAGCTGACACTCTCCTCTGCACCAAGTGCCGTCTTATGGATTTCTGTTGATGGCGGTGTCTGACAAATGCCACATAAGTAGACAGCCTCTACGCGGAAGGTGTCGCAAGTACGAAACACGCTACCCACATTATACATTGAGCGCACATCGTCTAACACCACGATGAGTGGCAGCTTCTCGGCTTGCTGAAACTCCTCAACAGTAAGCCTTTTCATCTCTATGGTTCGTACTTTTCTCATATCCGTCTGCAAAATTACGAAATTATTCACAGTTTCACAGTTTCACAGTTAGTTTTTTAAGGGGTACCCCTGATTTTCTTGTAATTATATTTATATAATTATATATATTTATACATATATTAACATTCCCTACACAAGTTTTATGGGTGGGGGCTCGAAAAAATAACTGTGAATTGTGAATCTGTGAATGGAGGGTGCATATTAGCTGTAGAAATTTCCGTAATAGCTTATCCCAATCACAGGAACAGCTAATACAGCGCTGGCTTAGGCTGATACGGAGAAAATTCTCTAGAGAATTTCTAGCGTATCAGCTGTATATTTCGTGTTATTTTTAGTAAAAAGCTTTTCAGGTTCAGAAATTCTTGCTATTTTTGCAGACTATTCATTATCAAACTATTATCTAAACACATTCTTAACTATGAAGAGAAAACTAACAACATTAGCTGTGCTACTTGCCACAATGGTCATGCAGGCCCAGACAGCAAGACAGTTTACCATCAACCTTACTGACGACGGACAAGCCAACATGGTGTGTTTCCTGGCAGACCATCCTACAGGCAGGGCCATTGTAGGTGTTCCTGGTGGTGGCTACTCTATGTTATCAAACACGCACGAAGGTACGCAGGCTCACGAATGGTTGAACAAGCAAGGTATCTCTTATTTTGTTGTCAACTATAGACTACCAAAAGGTGATAGAACAATTCCTATTTGCGATGTAGAAAAAGGTATTCGTATTATTCGTGATTCTTCAAATGTTTGGAAAATCAATTCAAACGATTTAGGCATTATGGGATTCTCAGCAGGCGGCCATTTATCATCTGTCATCTCTACTCTCTCAGACACTCCTGTACGTCCAAACTTCACCATCTTGTTCTATCCTGTTATCTCAATGGATGTTCCTAAGTCACATAAGTGGTCATGTATCAATTTCTTGGGTGAAGAAGGACATAAAGATCCTGCATTAATACAGAAATACTCTACAAATAATGCTGTACAAAGTAAGGTAACACCTCCTGCAGTTATTGTTACAGCAAGTGACGATAGCTTAGTTAATCCTGTTACCAATGGATTAGAGTACTATAAAGCAATGCACGATGCTGGTAATGAGTGTGCACTCTATATCTATCCTACGGGTAATCATGGATTTGGTTTTGGACACTGGTTTAAATATCATGATCAATTGCTAAATGACCTTGGTACTTGGCTCAAAAACATAAATAAAAAATAAATTACTGTTGATAACTGTGTGGAAAACCTGTGAATAATGCGTTAATTATTTGCAGGTTTTCTTTTTATCCATACTAAATACGTGGATAAAATGCATAAATAACATGTTTCAACATCAATTTTCCACTATTTTTTTCTTGAAAAAGATATAAACTTATTAATTTTGCACCAGAAAAGAGAATTGTGGATAAACTACTTATCATATTAAAAATCAGTAAGTAAGTATTCACAGTAGGTGTGGATAGCGACATTTTATGTGGGGATAAACAATCTGGCAAGAAAAAAAGCTAAAAGTTTTGCACATATCAACGTCATATCATCCTATTCATTTCTATTATTTTTAAAAAGAAAAAAGAAAAATAAAAAATGATATGATGTTGAAAACTGAATGGAAAGAGCAAGGGTTCATTGATGAACCCGTAGCAGAGGGTATAGATTTGAAGACTGAAATACGTCGCCTGTGTAAAGAGAAAGATGCCATTATTCTGGCGCACTACTATACGATAGGCGATATTCAGGATATTGCTGACTTTGTAGGCGATTCACTGGCATTAGCACGCAAGGCTGCAGAGACAGACGCGAAGATGATGGTGATGTGTGGTGTACATTTCATGGCAGAAACCTGTAAATTGCTGTCTCCAGAAAAGACGGTACTTTGTCCAGACCTCAATGCTGGCTGTTCGTTGGCAGACTCTTGCAAGGCAGAAGACCTGAAGAAATTCAAGGACGAGCATCCTGGCTATAAGGTTATATCGTATGTCAACACCACAGCGGCAGTCAAAGCATTGACAGACGTCGTTGTTACCAGTGGTAATGCCAAGAAGGTTGTCGATCAGCTGCCTAAGGATGCCAAGCTCATCTTTGGTCCTGACTATAACTTGGGTAACTACATCAATGAGGTGACAGGTCGACAGATGCTGCTATGGAATGGTGGTTGTCATGTACACGAGCGTTTCTCAGTAACTAAAATATTGGAGTTAAAGAAGCAATACCCAAAGGCTGTAGTGATGGCTCACTTGGAGTGTAAAGGTCCTGTGTTGGCTGTTGCTGACGTAAAGGGTAGTACGGCGGATATGTTAAGATATGCACGGGAGAACAGTGCAACGCAATATATTGTGGCCACAGAGGCCGGTATTTTGCACGAGCTGCAGCGAAATTGTCCTGGCAAGGAATTTATCCCCGTGCCTCCAGAAATCAGCGAGAGCGGCCTGGAATGCAGTTGTAACGAGTGTCAATATATGAAGATGAATACGCTCTTGAAGATATACAACTGCCTAAAGCATGAATGGCCTTCTGTTGAGGTTGATGAAAGTATCGCTAAAGAAGCTGTTAAACCTATACAAAGAATGCTGGAGTTGAGTTAATCTCCAGCATTTTCTTTTGTGCTATTGCTTAAATGCGAAGAATCGCTGTCCTAAGTAGTTAAGCGCTGTAAAGAGACACATACCAAATGTCATAGATACATTCTCCTGGACAGTAATACTATAGCTTGACAACAGCCACATCATCAATGGCTTGGCAACGCTATATGCAATAACATAGCATACAGCAATATTAATGATGAATTTGGCTATCGACTTCCAACTACTACCATGATAGCTAAACGTAAAGTATTTGTTTAGGAAATAGCTTACGATACTACCAACAATATAGTTGGATGCTGACGATACCCAATAGCTGAAATGAAAGACATTATAGAATACGAACATCACAGTTGCACCAACTGTGACATTCACCATACCTACTAAGACAAACTTTATGAATGTCTTGTCAGTAAATAGCGATACTATCTTATTATAGCTATCTTGCATACAGTACCTTTACTACCATCACTCATCGCAGTAGCCACCATATAGACACCAGAGGCCACTCTCCTACCCTTCTTGTCACATCCATCCCAAACGAAGGTACCACCATTTGAGCGTCCTTCAGCTATGAGTGCTCCATTAGAAGCCAATATTTTTACATCAGCATCATAGGTAAGACCAGTAATAGTGATAGGACCTGTATAGCTTGGTTCTACAGGATTAGGATAAGCCCAAACGTTATCTTTCGTCATCTCATCATTAGCTTCTGTAGCATCGCTAACATATGAACAAAGACCTTTGTCAGTAAGGAAGAATACCTCACCTGTCTGACTGTTAATAGAGATAGACAATACGTTATCTGATATAAGTGGGGAATTCTCTGAAGTAAAGTGTTGTAACTGTGTCATATTGTCTTCACTGACAAGGAAAACACCATTGTTGACAGTTCCAAACCATTTTCTTCCACCACCATCAATAGCAATCATATAAATACCTATACCTGTAAGTAGATAGTCGGCTAGGTTTGTACCATCATTACGTGGTACTTTCTCTTGATAGAATACTACATTATCTTGCCCTACCTCATCACTTTTGATATATAATGGTCCTTTATTGGTAGCCACCCACATATTATGGCTCTTATCTTCTATAATATTATAAATTAGAATATTGGTGTTATATGAAACACCATCCTGATTAGTGAAATCCTGATACTTGAATATCTTATCATTTTTTATGTCATAGCATACAACACTTTGGCTATTCCAACTGGTATTGACAAACCACAATAAACCACGACTGTCTATCATCACGTTTCTCATACCTTCCATACCTACTTTCTCATGTCTGAAGAAAAGGTCTGACTTGGTATGTTTCTCCCATTTTCCTTCTTTTGTAAGTAATAGTATATTCACATCGTAAGCCTGGCTATTGATAACCCACAAATTGCCATTATCATCATATTTGATACCATTGACAAGTGTGTAATCGTTTCCAAAAACAGTTGAATTATCAGCTGACGTAGCAGGTTTTAGCGGACTGTTTTCTTTATAATGATAAGCTTTTAACTGTCCGTTCTGAAACTCATAGAGTCCACAGCGACCAGCTACTGCCACATGATTTGGATCTGTAGGATCTACATCTATACAATTAATGTCTTCGTAAGCAAAACCTGTGACACTACTAATAGTTTGTGGATAGAGCGTCCAATTATTACCATCAAGTACTTGCACAGTTCCTATATGGCTCATACCATATATACCTGACAAGAACTGGCCACCAGTAGTATAGAGCTTTCCATTAATGAATTTAGACTCGTAGAACCAGTTATACTTAGGACCGTCTGGCTGGAGCGTTTTCACCAGTTCTATGTATTTGTCATAGTCGCTATTATCTTCGTCTGGCAGGGTTTTAGGATAGTCAGGATGATTAGGTGTATAGGTATCGGCTATTTCAGCACGCTGGACATTAACTTTGACTATACCAAAGCCACAGATGAGGTAAGCGTAAATGCCATCAATACGTACACTACTGACGGTCTTATCACCAGTAATAGACTTAGTATAGAAATCACTGATATTGATAATGTTTCCATTAGTCTCTACCAGGTCTATATTTGAATTATTATACACAACTACAAGACGTTTAGCCTGCTTACACCAGCGGATATGCTTAATATCCACATCGCTCATGCCATTCACCTTGTCGTAGGTATAGATGCTCTTGTCGTTCTGGTTATACTGATAGAGTGCGCCAGAAGCCATCACAAAAAGGTCATTGCCAGCTGACTGTATCTGCTTTGGTTCAGCATACGATAAATAGTTATGCCAAGAACCAATCTGGGCAATACATAATGCATAATTCATCATGCATAAAAATACAGCAACAGCAAATCTCTTCATATCGTTTAGAGCGTCTTTAAGTATTCTACCAGCTTCTGGGTGGCTCGTGCACGATGGCTAATCTGATTCTTGATATCAACACCCAGTTCAGCAAAGGTCTTGTTGTATCCTTCCGGCTGGAATATGGGATCGTAGCCAAAGCCCTGCCCACCACGTTTCTCAGTGATTATGTCACCATTCACGATGCCTTCGAAGGTAGTTACCTTTCCGTCTATTATTAACGCAATAACGGTACGGAATCGTGCCTTACGATTGTTATTATTTGCTAATTCGTGCAGTAGTTTCTTCATGTTAGCCTCAGAGTCGTGTCCTACCCCACCCGCATAACGGGCGCTATAGACTCCTGGTGCACCTCCCAGCGCTTCACACTCTAGACCTGTGTCGTCAGCAAAGCAGTTGACGTGATACTTATCATAGACATACTGAGCCTTTATCAGCGCGTTGTCTTTCAGTGTCTGTCCCTTCTCAGGAATATCCTCATGACAGCCGATATCTTTGAGCGACATGACTTCAAACTGGTTACCCAAAATGTTGCGTACTTCTGTCAGCTTGTTTTGGTTATTAGTGGCAAAAACTATCTTCATTTTCTTCTTCTTTTGTTCTTTGAGTTTCACATGCATCTCGTCGAAACCTTCACCATAGACACCAATGACGCTTGACTGCGATACGAAGGCGTTAGGGTCAATCATCTTGATGAGACGGAACATATTGATACTCTCGTTTTTCTTGGCCAGAATACAGAGCACTTTCATCTGTCGGCCTGTGTACCAGCCGTGACCATCGAGAATCGTTACGCCGTGGTCCATTTGCGTACCAATAGCATTAGCTATCTCCTGCCATTTCTGTGAGAATATCATGAACTGTACCGACTGCCTGCGAGCATTCATCACGTAGTCCAGCACGTAGTTTTCCATAGTCATTACACAGAAGCCGAACATCACCTTGTGAGCGCGTTCCATGTAAGTACCAAATTGTGGGAAGAACATACACGAGCCGATAATGCAGAAGTCTGCAACAATCAGCACGTTGCCCAGCGTTACGTTAGGATGGAATTTATTGACAGATGCCGCAATAATATCCGTACCACCTGTTGAACCATTGTTCATAAATACAGTAGCCAGTGCGATACCTGTCATTACACAACCGATAATCATCGACATGAAATCCTGTCCCTCGCCCATCAGCTTGAAAGGTAGTCCGTTCTCCTGTTTAGGAAGGATATCTTGCGCAAACTTCAGCATAAAGTAGAGCGTAAAGATGGCAAAGATGGTCTTCATCAGGAACTTCCATCCCAGTATTTTGAGGGCTACGATCAGCAATAAACCATTGATGATGATATAGGTATTCTCCAAGTGGAATCCTGTGGCGTAGTAGATGATAGCTGAAAGACCTGTCACACCACCAGCTACTATCTGGTAGGGCATCAGGAATACGGTAAATGATATCGTATAGATAGCAAGGCCAAGGGCTATGAATAAATAGTCCTTGACCTCGTTCAGAATCAACTTATGATTTATTGTCATTTACTTTTTGAAAACGATGTTCACCATACGCTTCGGGACGATGATAACCTTCATGATTTCTCCCTCAATGTACTTCTTGGCGCGCTCGTCAGCAAGCACAGTGTCCTGAATGGTTTGGTTGTCAGCATCTGCAGCAAACTCCATATCAAAACGAGTCTTACCGTTGAACGCTACACCCAGCTTGACAGAGTTCTCTACGAGATACTCCTCATTCCATGTAGGCCATTTAGCATCGCAAACACTACCCTGCTCGCCCAGTGCCTCCCAAAGCTCTTCAGTAATGTGGGGTGCGAAGGGAGCCATAAGGATAACTAGCGTCTTCAGTAGTTCGCGGTTCTTACACTTCAGTTGTGCCAACTCGCCTACGCAGATCATGAAGGCAGAGATAGAGGTGTTATATGAGAATACCTCGATATCCTGAGTAACCTTCTTGATGAGCTTATGAACGCTCTTCAGCTGGTCACGTGTAGGCTCTGCATCGTCAACGAGCAGCTTGCCCTCAGCATTATCGCGACTATTACCATAGAACAGTGCCCAGAACTTCTTCAGGAAGCGGTGACAGCCATCGATACCGTTGGTGTCCCAGGGCTTCGACTGCTCTACAGGACCCAGGAACATCTCATAGAGACGTAGGGTGTCAGCACCATATTTCTCAACAATCATGTCTGGGTTCACCACGTTGAACATCGACTTCGACATCTTCTCAACAGCCCATCCGCAGATGTATTTGCCGTCTTCGAGGATGAACTCAGCGTTGTTGTATTCAGGGCGCCAAGCCTTGAAAGCCTCGATGTCGAGCACATCAGCAGAAACGATGTTCACATCGACGTGAATAGGTGTAGTGTCCTTGTAATTGCCACGAAGGTTGAGACTCACAAACTTACCCTTGTCTGCACCCTCGTCCTCGATACGATAAACGAAGTTTGAGCGACCCTGAATCATACCCTGATTGACCAGCTTCTTGAAAGGCTCATCCTCGCAAGAGTAGCCAGAATCGTAGAGGAACTTGTTCCAGAAACGACTATAGATCAAGTGACCTGTAGCATGCTCCGTACCACCTACATAGAGGTCTACATTACGCCAGTATTCGTCAGCATCCTTGCTAACCAGTGCCTTTTCGTTCTTGGGGTCCATATAGCGTAAGTAGTAGGCGCTAGAACCTGCAAAGCCAGGCATTGTGTTTAGCTCCAAGGGGAAAACGGTTTTATTGTCGATAGCAGAACAATCGACCACACTATCGGTCTTGGTATCCCAAGCCCAGTGCTTGGCGCGTCCCAATGGGGGTTCACCAGTCTCTGTGGGCTGGTACTTGTCAATCTCTGGCAGTTCCAAAGGCAGACACTCCTTGGGAATCATATAAGGCATGTCGTCCTTGTAGTAAACGGGGAACGGCTCACCCCAGTAGCGCTGACGAGAGAAGATGGCATCGCGCAGACGGTAGTTGACCTTCACGCGACCCAGATTATGTTCTGTCACATATTTCTTGGTAGCAGCGATAGCTTCCTTAACCGTCAGCCCATTCAGAGAGAACTTGCTGCTGGCTGAGTTGCAGACAATACCCTCCTTGGCATCGTAGCTCTCTTCAGAAACATCAGCACCCTCAATCAATGGGATGATAGGCAAGTTAAAATGCTTGGCGAAGGCATAGTCGCGACTATCGTGGGCAGGAACAGCCATGATGGCACCTGTACCATAACCAGCGAGCACATATTCAGATATCCAGATGGGAATCTTCTCGTCAGTAAATGGATTGATGGCATACGAACCTGAGAATACACCAGTCACCTTGTGGTCCATCTGGCGCTCACGCTCTGTACGCTTCTTGACATAGTCAAGGTACTTGTCAACCTCAGCCTTCTGGTCGGCAGTAGTCAGTTCTGCTACGAGTTCTGACTCAGGTGCCAGTACCATGAAAGTCACACCAAACATCGTGTCGGCACGAGTGGTGAAAATGGTGAAATGCTTATCGCTGTCAGCAACGTTGAACTCAACCTCCGTACCCTCTGAGCGACCAATCCAGTTGCGCTGGGTTTCTTTCAGCGAGTCCGTCCAGTCAATATCCTCCAGACCATCAAGCAAGCGCTGTGCATAGGCACTGACGCGCAGACACCACTGGCGCATCTTCTTCTGCTCCACAGGGTATCCACCACGTTCAGAGACACCATTGATAACCTCGTCGTTGGCCAATACGGTACCCAGAGCCGGACACCAGTTTACCATAGTCTCTGCCAAGTAGGCAATACGATAGTTCATCAGTACCTCCTGCTTCTTTTTCTCAGAGAAACCAGCCCAATCGGAAGCCGTAAAGTGCAGTTCTTCAGTACCAAGAGCGTGACAATCCTCAGTACCCATCAGTTCGAAGTGCTCAATGAGCTTGATGGTAGGCTGAGCCTTGTGTGACGAAGTGCTGTAGTAGCTCTTGAACATGCGTTGGAAAGCCCACTGCGTCCACTTATAGTAAATGGGGTCGCAGGTGCGCACCTCGCGTTCCCAGTCGAACGAGAATCCTATCTTGTCCAGCTGTGAGCGATAGCGGTTGATGTTCTCCACCGTGGTCTTCTCAGGGTGTTGACCCGTCTGGATAGCATACTGCTCAGCGGGCAATCCATATGCGTCGTAACCCATAGGATTCAGCACGTTGAAACCCTGCAGGCGCTTGTAGCGGGCATAAATATCGCTGGCGATATAGCCAAGTGGGTGACCGACGTGAAGTCCAGCGCCACTGGGGTAGGGGAACATGTTCAGCACGTAGAATTTCTTCTTCGTGGGGTCTTCCGTTACGCGATAAGTTTTCATTTCTACCCATCGCTTCTGCCATTTCTGTTCAATGTCTCTGAAGTTGTATTCCATAACTGTATATGTGTTTTTATTGTTTCTAACAATACTATTAACGTGCAAAGATACGCATTTTCCGTGAAACAGCCAAGAAAACAAGGAAAATATCATAGATATATTTCCATATCAGCCTGATACGCGTCTGTATCAGCCTAGTAAGCACCCCTTATTAGCCTAATACGCGTCTGTATTAGCCTAATAAGCATCCATTATCAGCCTAATACAGAGCACCCACAAAAAAGTTTGTATTTTTATTGTATATCTCAAATATTGTTTGTAACTTTGCGCCACAAACTGATATTACTCATTATTAACTTTAAATTTATATGCTTATGAACAAAATTTTACGCTATTCTTTCATGGC
>Ga0256405_10000545_pt1 | contig 123596 bp, 123 predicted proteins | sample RumenRJG_02DNA_FD_189096 | JGI IMG/M metagenome (GOLD analysis project Ga0256405, IMG submission 189096) | Bovine rumen microbial communities from Lethbridge, Alberta, Canada - RJG_02 | ecosystem: Host-associated > Mammals > Digestive system > Stomach > Rumen | place: Canada: Alberta... | reverse complement strand
AATTTTAACGGAGGCATAGTGATTTATGGCAGAGGCGAACTGGTATGTAGTTCATACCTATTCAGGTTATGAGAACAAAGTCAAAGCGAATATTGACAAGACAATTGAGAACAGACATCTGGAAGACCAGATTTTGGAGGTCCGTGTTCCTCTTGAGGAAGTGACGGAAGTTAAAAACGGAGTGAAAAAACAGGTTTCCAAGAAAATGTTCCCGGGCTATGTGCTGATTCATATGATTATGAATGACGATACATGGTATGTTGTCCGCAATACCCGTGGTGTGACAGGGTTCGTTGGACCGGGAAGCAAACCGGTGCCACTCACAGATGCTGAAATGAGACCGCTCGGAATCAAGGCTGAAAACGTTGTGGTGGATTTCGCAGAAGGCGACATGATCGTTGTTATCGGCGGTGTCTGGAAAGATACCTGCGGTGTGATTACAGCGATGAACCATAACAAACAGACGGTTACGATCAATGTGGATCTGTTCGGTCGCGAAACACCGGTAGAAGTAAGTTTCGCAGATGTAAAGAAGATGAATTAAGGAGGCAATTCCAATGGCAAAGAAAGTTGAAGGATACATTAAGCTGCAGATTCCTGCTGGAAAGGCAACACCTGCTCCTCCAGTCGGACCGGCACTTGGACAGCACGGTGTAAACATCGTTGAGTTTACAAAGCAGTTTAATGCAAAGACAGCCGATCAGGGCGACTTAATTATCCCTGTAGTTATTACAGTATATGCAGACAGAAGCTTTAGCTTTATTACTAAAACTCCTCCTGCACCGGTACTGATCAAGAAAGCCTGCAAGATCAAGTCTGGTTCCGGTGAACCAAACAAGACAAAGGTTGCAAAGATTACAAAGGCACAGGTTCAGGAAATCGCTGAGCTGAAGATGCCTGACTTAAACGCTGCAAATATCGAAGCTGCCATGAGCATGATCGCTGGTACAGCAAGATCTATGGGTGTTGAAGTAGTAGACTAATCTAAGTTTAAGAAGAAATGTGGGAGGGTAATTGATTTCCCACCCGATATTACCACCAGGAGGTTTATATTTCATGAAAAGAGGAAAGAAATATCAGGACGCTGTAAAGGCATACGATAGAAGTGCTCAGTACGATGTTGCTGAAGCAATCGACCTCGTAAAGAAGAATGCCACAGCGAAATTTGATGAGACAATCGAACTTCATCTTAGAACGGGCTGTGATGGACGTCACGCAGAGCAGCAGATCCGTGGTGCGGTTGTACTGCCACACGGAACAGGTAAGACCGTTAAGGTATTGGTTTTCGCAAAGGGAACCAAGGTAGACGAGGCACAGGCAGCAGGAGCTGACTTCGTTGGAGGAGAGGAATTAATTCCGAAGATCCAGAACGAGGGATGGTTAGACTTCGATGTTGTAGTTGCTACACCGGATATGATGGGTGTTGTAGGACGTCTGGGACGTGTCCTTGGACCGAAGGGCTTAATGCCAAACCCAAAAGCTGGTACAGTTACCATGGATGTTACCAAAGCTGTTAATGACATCAAAGCCGGTAAGATTGAGTATCGTTTGGACAAGACAAATATTATCCACGTGCCAGTTGGAAAAGCTTCATTTACAAGTGAGCAGCTGAACGACAACTTCCAGTCTCTTATGGGCGCAATCAACAAGGCTAAGCCTTCAAGCTTAAAGGGTCAGTACATTAAGAGTGCTGTATTAACTTCTACAATGGGACCTGGCGTAAAGCTTAACGTTGTAAAGATTGCTCAGTAATAGAAAAATCAGAAGTCGGGGACCGGAAACGGTTCCTGATGAAATGATAAAATGTATGATCAGACTTACACAAGCAAAATGCGGAAAACACTTGACATCCGCATAAGAACATATTATAATAGCAAAGCATATTGCCGAAGACAGTAAGGTGCTATCGCATATTGCGACAGCGTAAAGGGAAATCCACCTACCGAGGGAATTTTTGATGATAATCGTCATAAAGAATGATACCCCTCTGCTGTAAGGCGGAGGGTTTTTATTATACCTCACGCTATATGCAAGAAATAAAATAAGGAGGTAAATGAATCGTGGCAAAGGTAGAATTAAAGCAGCCGATCGTTCAGGAGATTTCTGAAACAATTAAGGACGCACAGTCACTTGTAGTAGTTGACTACCGTGGACTTACAGTTGCTGAGGATACACAGCTTCGTAAAAATTTAAGAGAAGCTGGCGTAACTTACAAAGTATACAAAAATACTTTAGTAAACCGCGCAATCGAGGGAACAGAGTTCGAGAGCTTAAAGGATGTCCTGGAAGGACCTAACGCATTTGCAGTATCTACAGAAGATGCTACAGCTCCAGCCAGAGTTCTGGCAGAGTTCGCAAAGAAGGCTCCAAGCCTTGAAATCAAGGCCGGCGTTGTAGAAGGAACATACTATGACGCAGAGGGAATGAAGCAGATCGCAAGTGTACCAAGCAGAGAAGTACTTCTTTCCAAATTACTTGGAAGCTTACAGTCACCTATCACAAATCTTGCTCGCGTTCTTAATCAGATCGCAGAGAAGGGTGGCGCAGCAGATGCAGCAGCAGACGCAGCACCGGCTGAGGAAGCACCAGCAGCAGAATAATTATTAAAAATAAAATTATAACGGAGGAAATAATCATGGCAAAGTTAACAACAGCAGAGTTTATCGATGCTATCAAAGAGTTAAGTGTATTAGAGTTAAATGACCTTGTAAAGGCATGTGAAGAAGAGTTCGGCGTATCTGCAGCAGCAGGCGTTGTAGTAGCAGCAGCAGGCGGAGACGCAGCAGCAGCTGAAGAGAAGACTGAGTTCGACGTAGAGTTAACAGAAGTTGGACCAAACAAGGTTAAGGTTATCAAGGTTGTTCGTGAGATCACAGGTCTTGGACTGAAGGAAGCTAAGGACGCTGTTGATGGCGCACCTAAGGTAATCAAGGAGCAGGCTGACAAGGCATCTGCTGAAGACGCTAAGGCTAAACTTGAGGCTGAAGGAGCAAAGGTTACATTAAAGTAGTCTGTGCGTAAGCGACGAGAAACCAATAATAACCCGGCAGAGATGCTTGCATTTCTGTTGGGTTATTTTATTTAGCTGTATCCCCCTCTCTCTATCTGAAAAAGTTCTCAAAAATAATTCTTGCATTTCCCTTGATTTTGTTGTATAGTATAAGTTGCACTATTGTGGTGCACTAGGCATTTCCATGCTCTTTTTTAGGAAAAACTAGATTGAAATAAAAACGAGAGGTGAAACGTCAATGGAGAAAAACAGAATACGTCCAGTCAAGGCTGGAAAGGGCTTGCGTATGAGTTACTCAAGACAGAAAGAGGTTTTGCAGATGCCAAACCTGATCGAAGTCCAGAAGAATTCTTATCAGTGGTTCCTGGATGAAGGTTTAAAAGAAGCATTTGCAGATATCTCCCCGATCACGGATTACAGTGGTCATCTGAGTCTGGATTTCGTCGATTTTACACTGTGCGAAGACGATGTGAAATATACAATCCCGGAATGCAAAGAGAGAGATGCGACATATGCAGCACCTTTGAAAGTCAAGGTTAGACTTCATAACAAAGAGACAGATGAGATTAACGAACATGAAATTTTCATGGGTGATCTTCCTCTTATGACAGAGACAGGTACGTTCGTTATCAACGGTGCAGAACGTGTAATCGTCAGCCAGTTGGTTCGTTCCCCTGGTATCTATTACGGAATTGCTCATGATAAAGTGGGTAAAACTCTTTATTCATGTACTGTTATCCCGAACCGTGGTGCATGGCTCGAGTATGAGACTGACTCCAATGACGTTTTCAGTGTAAGAGTAGATAGAACCCGTAAAGTGCCGATTACCGTATTGCTTCGTGCACTTGGTGTAGGTACCAACCAGCAGATCATTGACATGTTCGGCGAGGAGCCAAAGATTCTGGCATCCCTGCAGAAGGACCCGGCGATCACAGAGCGTGAGCCACAGGGAAGTTTTGAGGCTGGTTTATTAGAGTTATATAAAAAGATCCGTCCGGGTGAGCCGCTTTCCGTAGAAAGTGCGGAGAGTCTGATCACCGCCATGTTCTTCGATCCGAGAAGATATGACCTGGCAAAAGTAGGACGTTACAAATTTAATAAGAAGCTTGCTTTAAAGAACCGTATCAACGGACAGGTTCTGGCAGAGGATGTACTGGATCCTTCTACCGGAGAAGTAATTGCAGAGGCAGGCACAACCGTTGACCGTGATCTGGCAGACCAGATTCAGAATGCCGCAGTTCCGGCGCTCTGGATTCAGACAGAGACACGTAACGTAAAAGTTCTTTCTTCTATGATGGTAGATATCAGAAGCTGGATTCCTGAAATTGAGGACCCGAAGGCTATTGGTGTTACAGAACTGGTATATTATCCGGCGCTGCAGCAGATTATGGAAGAAAACGAGACATTGGAAGAGCGTATCGCTGCAATTAAGAGAGATATTGCAGACCTGATTCCAAAGCATATTACAAAAGAGGATATCTTCGCATCCATCAACTATAATATGCATCTGGAGTGGGGCATCGGAACAGATGACGATATTGACCACTTAGGAAACCGTCGTATCCGTGCTGTCGGTGAATTGTTACAGAACCAGTATCGTATCGGTCTTTCCCGTCTGGAAAGAGTGGTTCGTGAGCGTATGACAACTCAGGATCTTGAGGGAATTTCCCCACAGAGTCTGATCAACATCAAACCGGTTACGGCTGCGGTAAAAGAGTTCTTCGGATCTTCCCAGCTGTCACAGTTTATGGATCAGAACAACCCGCTGGGTGAGCTGACACATAAGAGACGTCTTTCTGCATTGGGACCTGGCGGTTTGTCCAGAGACCGTGCCGGATTCGAAGTACGAGATGTCCATTATTCCCATTATGGACGTATGTGCCCGATTGAGACGCCTGAAGGACCAAACATCGGTCTGATCAACTCTTTGGCATGTTACGCAAGAATTAACGAGTACGGATTTGTTGAGGCTCCGTACCGTAAGATTGATAAATCAGATAAAGACAATCCTCGTGTTACAGACGAAGTTGTATACATGACTGCAGATGAAGAAGATAATTACCATGTAGCACAGGCGAACGAAAAACTGGATGAGGATGGACATTTTGTTCGTAATTCCGTATCCGGTCGTTACCGTGAAGAAACACAGGAGTACGATAAGACAGCGTTCGATTACATGGACGTATCTCCAAAGATGGTGTTCTCCGTTGCTACAGCACTGATTCCGTTCCTGCAGAACGATGATGCGAACCGGGCACTGATGGGATCTAACATGCAGCGTCAGGCAGTGCCGCTTCTTACCACCGAAGCTCCTGTAGTAGGAACCGGTATGGAGACAAAGACAGCTGTCGATTCCGGTGTCTGCGTGCTTGCAAAAGAAGCAGGTATCGTGGAGAGTTCTGAGTCCAATCGTATCGTAGTACGTGAGGAGGACGGAAACCGCAGAGAATATATTCTGACAAAGTTTGCACGAAGCAACCAGTCCAACTGCTATAACCAGAGACCAATCGTGTTCAAGGGACAGAAAGTAGCAAAGGGTGAGGTGATCGCTGATGGACCATCTACATCCAATGGTGAGCTGGCACTTGGAAAGAACCCGCTGATCGGCTTCATGACATGGGAAGGTTATAACTACGAGGATGCCGTTCTTTTGAGTGAGCGTCTGGTAGAGTATGATGTATATACTTCTGTCCATATTGAGGAATACGAAGTAGAGTCCCGTGATACAAAGCTCGGACCGGAAGAGATCACAAGAGATGTACCGGGTGTCGGTGATGATGCATTAAAGGATCTTGACGAGCGCGGAATCATCCGTGTCGGTGCCGAAGTCCGTGCCGGAGACATTCTGGTAGGAAAGGTTACACCAAAGGGAGAGACAGAGCTTACCGCAGAAGAGAGACTGCTTCGCGCAATCTTCGGTGAAAAAGCGCGTGAGGTTCGTGACACTTCTCTGAAAGTGCCGCACGGTGCATATGGTATTGTTGTAGATGCCAAAGTATTTACCAGAGAAGATGGCGATGAGTTATCTCCTGGTGTAAATGAGTCTGTTCGTATTTACATTGCCCAGAAACGTAAGATTTCTGTTGGTGATAAGATGGCCGGACGTCATGGTAACAAGGGTGTCGTTTCCCGTGTATTACCTGTAGAAGATATGCCATATCTTCCAAATGGCCGTCCGCTTGACATTGTATTAAATCCTCTGGGTGTGCCTTCCCGAATGAACATCGGACAGGTGCTGGAGATTCACTTAAGCCTTGCTGCGAAGGCACTTGGATTTAACATTGAGACTCCGGTATTCGATGGCGCAAAGGAGATTGATATTCAGGATACACTGGAACTTGCAAATGACTATGTAAACATGCCGTTTGATGCAGAGGAAGCAGAAGACGGAGAAGAAAACTTCTACGATAAGTATAAAGATACTCTGAGAGAGGACGTTATGGATTATCTTTCAGAGAATCGTGCACACAGAAGTCTGTGGAAGGGTGTTCCGATTTCCCGTGACGGAAAGGTTCAGCTGCGTGACGGACGTACCGGAGAATACTTCGACGGAAAAGTCACAATCGGACACATGCATTATCTGAAACTGCATCATCTGGTTGATGATAAGATCCATGCACGTTCTACAGGTCCTTACTCCTTAGTTACACAGCAGCCGCTGGGTGGTAAAGCACAGTTCGGTGGTCAGCGATTCGGAGAGATGGAGGTATGGGCACTGGAAGCTTATGGTGCTGCATATACTCTGCAGGAGATCCTGACTGTTAAGTCCGATGATGTCGTAGGACGAGTAAAGACATACGAGGCTATTATCAAAGGCGAGAATATCCCTGAGCCGGGTGTTCCGGAATCTTTCAAGGTACTTTTGAAAGAGTTACAGTCTCTTGGCCTAGATGTCAAAGTGCTTGACGAAGACAGAAATGAAGTAGAACTCATTGAAACCAGTGAGTACGGAAATACCGATATCAATGCCATCATTGGAAATGACAGAGATGACAGAGATTATGCATTTGAAGACAGTGAGTCGTTTGAAAAACACGGATTTACCAAGCAGGAGTTCGATTCCGAGAATGAAGAGCTTGTCAATGTAGAACCGGAAAATGATAACGATGATGAAGATTTCGGCGATGCTGATGATCTCTTTGATGACGCAGAAGAAGTTCTTGATGATGAAGAGTAATTGGGAAGGAGTGTCATAAATGCCAGAAACAAATAAAAAGGACATGAATCAGGCAATGCAGTTTGATGCGATCCAGATTGGATTAGCATCACCTGAGAAGATCCGTGAGTGGTCTCATGGCGAAGTAAAAAAGCCGGAGACAATCAATTACAGAACCTTAAAGCCTGAGAAGGATGGTCTTTTCTGTGAGAAAATTTTTGGACCGCAGAAAGACTGGGAATGTCATTGTGGTAAATATAAAAAGATTCGTTATAAAGGTGTTGTCTGCGACCGCTGTGGTGTAGAAATTACAAAATCCAGTGTTCGTAGAGAGCGTATGGGACATATTGAGCTGGCAGCTCCGGTTTCCCATATCTGGTATTTCAAGGGAATTCCATCCCGTATGGGTCTGATCCTTGATTTATCTCCGCGTGTACTTGAGCGTGTGCTTTATTTCGCTTCTTATATTGTGCTTGATGCAGGAGATACTTCTCTTGCATACAAGCAGGTACTTTCTGAGGCAGAATATCAGGAAGCAAGAGAGCAGTACGGAAGTGCATTCCGTGTGGGCATGGGAGCAGAAGCCATCCATGAACTGCTTGCTGCGATTGATCTGGAAAAAGATTCTGCAGAGCTGAAAGCAGAGTTAGAGAATGCAACGGGACAGAAGCGTGCACGTATTATCAAGCGTCTGGAAGTTGTAGAAGCATTCCGTGAGTCCGGAAATAAGCCGGAGTGGATGATCATGACGGTTATCCCGGTTATTCCACCGGATTTACGTCCGATGGTTCAGCTGGATGGTGGTCGTTTTGCAACATCTGATCTGAATGATCTGTATCGTAGAATTATTAACCGTAACAACCGTCTGAGAAGACTGCTTGATCTCGGTGCACCGGATATTATCGTGCGCAATGAGAAACGTATGTTACAGGAAGCGGTTGATGCCCTGATCGATAATGGCCGTCGTGGACGTCCGGTTACCGGTCCTGGAAACAGAGCACTGAAGTCTCTGTCTGATATGTTAAAGGGTAAGGGCGGACGTTTCCGTCAGAACCTGTTAGGAAAGCGAGTTGACTACTCCGGACGTTCCGTTATCTGTGTAGAGCCAAAACTTAAGATCTATCAGTGTGGTCTGCCAAAAGAGATGGCAATCGAGCTGTTTAAGCCGTTTGTTATGAAAGAACTGGCAGCTAAAGGAATTGCTCATAATATCAAGAGCGCCAAGAAAATGGTAGAAAGACTTCAGCCGGAGGTATGGGATGTGCTTGAAGAAGTAATCAAAGAGCATCCGGTTATGTTAAACCGTGCCCCTACACTGCACAGACTTGGTATTCAGGCGTTCGAGCCAATCCTTGTAGAAGGTAAGGCAATTAAGCTTCATCCGCTGGTATGTACCGCTTTCAACGCCGATTTCGACGGTGACCAGATGGCTGTGCATCTTCCTCTGTCCGTAGAAGCTCAGTCAGAATGCCGTTTTATGCTGTTATCACCAAACAACCTGCTGAAGCCGTCTGATGGTGGTCCGGTAGCCGTTCCTTCCCAGGATATGGTCCTCGGAGTATACTATCTGACTATGCACAAACTGGCAGATTATAAGGATAAAAAAGATGCAGTTGCTGTTTCCGATAAAGTGTATAACGATATTGAGGAATTAAAGAAAGCAACCACACCGGACCCGAAGACAGGAAAGAGTGAGATCGGATTGTATGATCTGATCTGGTTTGAAGATACAACAGACAATAACCGTCGGGTATTATGTAAGCCAATGGATCTGTTCGGATATCATTACGGAAGCATGAATCAGGCATTGCTTGCGTATGAGAATGGAGAGATTACACTTCATCAGAATATTTATGTATACCGTAAGGCAACTATGGCTGACGGAACAGAAGTATCCGGATTTATTAAGACAACACTTGGTCTTCTGATTTTCAATGAGATCATTCCGCAGGATCTGGGATTTGTAGACCGCAGTACCCCGGAGAATGCTTTGAAGCTGGAAATTGATTTCCATGTTGGAAAGAAACAGATCAAACAGATTCTGGAGAAGGTTATTAATATTCATGGTGCGACAAAGACTGCCGAAGTACTGGATGATGTCAAGGCAATGGGTTATGGATATTCCACAAGAGCTGCCATGACCGTATCAATTTCCGATATGACAGTGCCACCACAGAAGCCACAGATGATCGAGCAGGCACAGAATACGGTAGACCGTATCACACGTCAGTATAAGCGTGGTCTTATCACAGAAGAAGAGCGTTATAAGGAAGTTGTAGAGACCTGGAAAGAGACGGATGATGAGCTGACAACAGCACTTCTTACCGGACTTGACAAGTACAACAACATCTTCATGATGGCCGATTCCGGAGCCCGTGGTTCTGATAAACAGATCAAGCAGCTGGCCGGTATGCGTGGATTGATGGCCGATACAACCGGTAGAACCATCGAGCTGCCAATCAAGTCAAACTTCCGTGAAGGTCTGGACGTACTGGAGTACTTCATGTCAGCGCATGGAGCACGTAAAGGTCTGTCCGATACCGCACTTCGTACGGCCGATTCCGGATACCTGACCAGACGTCTGGTTGATGTATCCCAGCATATGATCGTTCGTGAGTCTGACTGTTGTGCAGGAACAAACCGTGAGATTCCGGGAATGATCGTTAAGGCATTTATGGAAGGCAAGGAGGAAATCGAAAGTCTGGAAGAACGTATTACCGGACGTTTCTCCTGTGAGACAATCTGTGACAAAGACGGAAACGTTATTGTTAAAGCAAACCATATGATTACACCTCGCCGTGCAGCGGATGTTGTGAATAAGGGTGTTGATGAGAACGGAAATCCGATCACCAGTGTGAAGATCCGTACTATTCTTACCTGCCGTTCCCACATGGGAGTCTGTGCGAAATGTTACGGTGCCAACATGGCAACCGGTCAGGCGGTACAGGTTGGTGAAGCAATTGGTATTATCGCCGCACAGTCCATCGGTGAGCCTGGTACACAGCTTACCATGAGAACATTCCATACCGGTGGTGTAGCCGGTAACGATATTACACAGGGTCTTCCTCGTGTAGAGGAAATTTTCGAGGCACGTAAGCCAAAGGGACTTGCAATTATTACAGAGTTCGGCGGCGTTGCTACCATTAAGGATACCAAGAAGAAGCGTGAAGTCATCGTTACAGATCCGGAATCCGGGGATACAAAGACTTACCTGATTCCTTATGGATCACGTATTAAGATCATGGATGGTGCCGTACTTGAAGCCGGTGATGAACTGACCGAAGGTTCTGTAAATCCACATGATATCTTAAAAATCAAAGGTGTGCGTGCCGTACAGGATTACATGCTTCGTGAAGTACAGCGTGTATATCGTCTGCAGGGTGTAGAAATCAACGATAAGCATATTGAGGTTATCGTTCGACAGATGTTACAGAAGATCCGCGTAGAAGAGAATGGAGATTCCGATCTTCTTCCGGGCAGCATGGTAGATTCTCTTGATTTCCTTGAACTGAACGAAAAGCTTGAGGAAGAAGGCAAGGAACAGGCAGTTGGTTCCCAGGTATTACTTGGTATCACAAAAGCATCTCTTGCAACAAATTCATTCCTGTCAGCTGCATCCTTCCAGGAGACCACGAAGGTTCTTACGGAAGCAGCAATCAAGGGCAAGATTGATCCGTTGATCGGTATGAAAGAGAACGTTATCATCGGTAAGCTGATTCCGGCAGGTACCGGTATGAAGAGATACCGCAATATCAAACTGGACAGTGATGTGAACGAAGAAGAAGAGTTCTCATTTGACGATCTGGAAGATTTCACTATGGAAGAAGAAGAGGAAATGATCCCGACAGTAACCGTTCCGGATGGAACAGATCTGTCAGCCGTTTCCGGAACTGATGAGGATTCATCGGAAGAATAAATTACAGCACAGATAATAGAATCTGTGAAGATACAAAAGAGGGAGAGCAAATCTCCCTCTTTTTCATGTATTTTTTAAAAGTGGGTTGACAAGCACAACAGAAATTTATATAATATTTTAGCGTGCATTGTGGTATGATGCATGCTTGAAGAATAATACAGGAGGTGAAAATAATGCCAACATTCAACCAGTTAGTAAGAAAAGGACGTCAGACTACTGTAAAGAAGTCTACAGCACCTGCACTTCAGAGAAGCTTTAACTCTCTGCAGAAGAAGCCAATCAATACTTCTTCTCCACAGAAGAGAGGTGTTTGTACTGCTGTTAAGACAGCAACTCCTAAGAAGCCTAACTCAGCTCTTCGTAAGATCGCCAGAGTTCGTCTTTCCAATGGAATCGAAGTAACATCTTATATCCCAGGTGAAGGACACAACTTACAGGAGCATAGTGTTGTTCTGATCCGTGGTGGTCGTGTTAAGGATTTACCTGGTACACGTTACCATATCATCCGTGGTACATTAGATACCGCTGGTGTTGCGAACAGAAAGCAGGCCCGTTCTAAGTACGGCGCTAAGAAACCAAAGGCAGCTAAATAATAAACAGATTATTTGGCAGACAATGGGTCACAAACAGAGCTAAATAGGTTTAGTGTTGGGATTATTGTTGTATCCGCTACCGGATATAACCTACTCATTATATAGCCCGCACGAACACATTAGAGAGACACATGTGAGTACCGTTGAATTAATTAAAAATGATTAAGGAGGGAAGTAACGTGCCACGTAAAGGACATACTCAGAAAAGAGACGTATTAGCAGATCCGTTATACAACAACAAAGTGGTTACCAAGCTTATCAACAACATTATGTTAGATGGTAAGAAAGGTGTTGCACAGAAGATCGTATACGGCGCTTTTGCTAAAGTAGAAGAGAAGACAGGAAAGCCAGCAATCGAGGTATTCGAGGAGGCTATGAACAACGTTATGCCAGCTCTTGAAGTTAAGGCAAGACGTATCGGTGGAGCTACCTATCAGGTACCTATCGAGGTTCGTCCGGATCGTCGTCAGGCATTAGCTCTTCGTTGGTTAACAACTTTCTCACGTGCTAGAGGTGAGAAGACTCAGGAAGAGAGACTGGCAAACGAGATCATGGATGCTGCAAACAATACTGGTGCAGCAGTTAAGAGAAAAGAAGATATGCACAAGATGGCAGAGGCAAACAAGGCCTTCGCGCATTACAGATTCTAATTGGAAATCTAATAGGAGGAAAAAACCTTGGCTGGAAGAGAATATCCACTTGAGAGAACCAGAAATATCGGAATTATGGCTCATATCGATGCTGGTAAGACAACATTAACAGAGCGTATTCTGTATTATACTGGTGTTAACTATAAAATCGGTGATACTCATGAAGGTACTGCTACCATGGACTGGATGGAGCAGGAGCAGGAAAGAGGTATCACAATTACTTCAGCCGCTACAACATGTCACTGGACAGAAGAAGAGTTCACAAAGCCGAAAAAGGGCGCTCTTGAGCATCGTATCAACATCATCGATACTCCTGGACACGTAGACTTTACAGTAGAGGTTGAGCGTTCACTCCGTGTATTGGACGGCGCCGTTGGTGTCTTCTGTGCAAAGGGTGGTGTTGAGCCTCAGTCAGAGAACGTATGGCGTCAGGCTGATACCTACAATGTACCTCGTATGGCATTCATCAATAAGATGGATATCTTAGGTGCAAACTTTTACGGAGCTGTAGATCAGATCCGTGAGAGATTAGGAAAGAACGCAATCGTTCTTCAGTTACCAATCGGTAAAGAAGATGATTTCAAGGGAATCATTGATCTGTTCGAGATGAAAGCATATATCTACAACGATGAGAAGGGTGATAACATCACTGTTACAGATGATCTTGGAGATATGGCTGATCAGGCAGCAGAGTATCGTACAGAACTCATTGAGAAGATCTGTGAGTTAGATGACGATTTAATGATGCAGTACCTTGAGGGCGAAGAGCCATCCGTTGATGATATGAAGAAGGTTCTTCGTAAAGCAACATGTGAGTGTACGGCAGTGCCTGTTTGCTGTGGTTCTGCATACAGAAACAAGGGTGTTCAGAAGTTACTGGATGCTATTATCGAATATATGCCAGCTCCAACAGACATCCCTGCAATCAAGGGTGTTGACCTGGATGGCAACGAGATCGAGAGACATTCATCTGATGATGAGCCTTTCGCAGCTCTTGCATTCAAGATTATGGCAGATCCATTCGTAGGAAAACTTGCTTACTTCCGTGTTTATTCCGGAACATGTAAGTCTGGTTCTTACGTGTTAAATGCAACAAAGGATAAGAAGGAACGTGTTGGACGTATTCTTCAGATGCATGCAAACAAGAGACAGGAGTTAGACATTGTTTATTCCGGTGATATCGCAGCAGCAGTTGGATTTAAGTTCACTACTACCGGTGATACCATCTGTGATGAGCAGCATCCGGTTATCCTTGAGTCTATGGAATTCCCAGAGCCAGTTATCGAGCTCGCAATTGAGCCTAAAACAAAAGCTGGACAGGGCAAGTTAGGTGAAGCATTAGCAAAACTTGCTGAAGAAGATCCTACATTCCGTGCACATACAGATCAGGAAACTGGTCAGACAATCATTGCCGGAATGGGTGAGTTACATCTGGAGATCATCGTTGACCGTCTGCTTCGTGAGTTCAAGGTAGAAGCAAACGTAGGTGCTCCTCAGGTAGCATACAAAGAGACATTTACAAAGGCTGTTGATCAGGAATACAAGTACGCTAAGCAGTCCGGTGGTCGTGGACAGTACGGACATTGTAAGGTACGTTTCGAGCCGATGGATGCCAACGGAGAAGAACTGTTCAAGTTCGATTCCGAGGTTGTCGGTGGTGCTATTCCGAAGGAATACATCCCAGCAATCGGTGAAGGTATTGAGGAAGCTACAAAGGCTGGTTCCCTTGGCGGATTCCCTGTTGTAGGTATCCATGCTACCGTATATGACGGATCTTACCATGAAGTCGATTCTTCAGAGATGGCATTCCATATTGCCGGATCTATGTGTTTCAAGGAAGCTATGGCTAAGGCAGCTCCAGTATTACTTGAGCCTATCATGAAAGTTGAGATTACTATGCCGGAAGAGTACATGGGAGATGTTATCGGTGACGTTAACTCCCGTCGTGGACGTATCGAAGGTATGGATGATCTGGGCGGCGGTAAGATTGTACACGCTTATGTACCACTTGCTGAGATGTTCGGATACTCAACAGACTTACGTTCTAAGACACAGGGTCGTGGTAACTACTCTATGTTCTTCGAGAAGTATGAGCCAGTTCCAAAGAACGTACAGGAGAAGCTTCTGTCTAATAAGGCAAAATAATAGAAAAAGCTTGAAATATAGCTGATTATTCGCTATAATCGAGTTAGTCGGTTTGACAACCTAAAACCATAAAAACAAGCCCAAAACCGGGCATAAAATGAAGGAGGACATTTCAAAATGGCAAAGGCTAAATTTGAAAGAACAAAACCACATTGTAATATTGGTACCATCGGTCACGTAGATCATGGTAAAACAACTTTAACAGCAGCTATTACAAAGGTATTAGCAGCTCGTGTTGCTGGTAACGAAGCAACAGATTTCGAGAACATTGATAAGGCTCCAGAAGAGAGAGAGCGTGGTATCACAATTTCTACAGCTCACGTTGAGTATGAGACAGAGAAGAGACATTACGCACACGTTGACTGTCCTGGACATGCTGACTACGTAAAGAACATGATCACTGGTGCAGCTCAGATGGATGGTGCTATCCTTGTTGTTGCTGCTACTGATGGTGTTATGGCTCAGACAAAGGAGCACATCCTCCTTTCTCGTCAGGTAGGTGTACCTTACATCATCGTTTTCTTAAACAAGTGCGATATGGTAGACGATCCAGAACTTATCGAGTTAGTAGAGATGGAAGTTACCGAGCAGCTTGAAGAGTATGGTTTCAATGATTGCCCAATCATCAAGGGTTCTGCTTTAAAGGCTCTTGAAGATCCTAACGGAGAGTGGGGAGACAAGATCATGGAGCTTATGGATACTGTTGATTCTTATATCCCAGATCCAGAGCGTGATACAGATAAGCCATTCCTTATGCCAGTAGAGGACGTATTCACAATCACAGGTCGTGGTACTGTTGCAACTGGTAGAGTAGAGCGTGGTACATTACATCTGAACGACGAACTTGAAATCCTTGGTGTTAAGGAAGATGTTCTTAAGACAGTTGTAACTGGTATCGAGATGTTCCGTAAGCAGTTAGACGAGGCTATGGCTGGTGATAACATCGGTGCATTACTTCGTGGTGTAAACCGTGACCAGATCGTTCGTGGACAGGTTCTTGCTAAGCCAGGTACTGTAACTTGCCATCACAAGTTCACAGCTCAGGTTTACGTTTTAACAAAGGATGAAGGTGGACGTCATACTCCATTCTTCAACAACTATCGTCCACAGTTCTACTTCAGAACAACTGACGTAACAGGTGTTTGCGAGCTTCCAGCAGGAACAGAGATGTGCATGCCTGGTGATAACGTAGAGATGACAATCGAGCTGATTCATCCAGTAGCTATGGAGCAGGGTCTTACATTCGCTATCCGTGAGGGTGGACGTACTGTAGGTTCTGGTAGAGTTGCTACTATCATTGAGTAATTTCAATTGATAGTTTCACAAAGCTAGTAATTATAAGGCTTTCCGTGTTTTTACACGGAGAGCCTTTTTTACGTTTGCACGTAATAAATTTTGATTAGTGGCTCCAAAATGGCTCCATGATACGTGATAATACTTATGTTCGTCAATCTTTGGACATAAAAAATCCCCTAAGTTTTGACACTTAAGGGATTCAATTCCTACCATTTTGTTATTTTCTTTATATCAGCTGCACGGTCAGGGTCTCTCTTGATAGACAGCTGTGCTTTGATATATTGGTCTACATCATTTCTGCCTTCATCTGATAACTGATAGTAGTTTGTCAGATGTTCATCTAATTTAGGCATATTATTTTTCCCAAACAAACACATAAGTGGATATAAGGTGTTTTTGAGGTATCGTTTGATTCGGTTCCCATCCAAAATTTCATCCATGCCGGATGGAAGTTCTGGTAGAGTGATAGAATCGTTTTTGTCCCAATTCTCTGAATTGAGAGATGCATCTGAGCAAATCTCAGATACTTCGATACCTAAAGCATTGGCAATTCGTAATGCGAAGTCAAAACGAATAGAAGTATCTTTTTGAATGATTGAGTATATAGTCGTTGGGCTTATAGTGGTTTCTCTCGCAACCCAACGTACACTTTTACCTTTCTGTTCAAGGATTTCTTTTAATCTTTGTCCGTCTCCCATGGCTAACACCATCCTTTCTACTTATGGATTATAACACGATGTACGAAAAAAGTACATAGAAAATTTAAAAATGTACGAAAAATGATTGACAGTACGAAATTCGTACATTATAATGACAATATGAATAGTACGAAAATCGTACATATCAAAAGGGAGGCGAGACCATGAATCGTACAAAGTATTTATTAACAGCAGATGATGTTAAGGACTATCTGGAATGTTCCAGAGACCACGCATACAAGGTTATCAAGAAATTAAATCTTGAACTTGCATCTATGGGATACGAAGTAGAAGCTGGCAAAGTGCCACGCAAATTCTTTGCAGAAAAATTTTATGGCTTTGAAGCATCGTAGAAAGGAGGAAGATTATGGCTTGTAAAGACAAAACAACGGGAACATGGGTTGCCCAGTGGTACGAGGTAGACATGTATGGCAAAAAGAAGAGACGTAAGAAACGTGGATTTAAAACCATGCGAGAGGCTAAATTGTATGAAAACGAAAGAACCTTAAAGGAACAAGGCGACATGAATATGCTCCTAAAGGACTTCATGGAACAGTATTTTGAGGATAAGCAGAACGAACTTAAGGAGAGAAGTGTCAGAAGTAAAAAGCAGATGATGGAGCGACATGTTATTCCATACTTTGGAGACATGAAGATGTGTGATATCACGGCTCCTCAAATCATCAAGTGGCAGAATGAGATGTATAAGAAAGGGTATTCAGAAAGCTATTTGCGAATGATTAACAATCAACTGACGAGTTTATTTACTCATGCAATGAATGTTTATGATTTGAGCAATAATCCATGTAAAAAGGTTAAACGCATGGGAAAGGATGCTCCTAGAAGTTTAACATTTTGGACGGTGGATGAGTATGAGACATTTCTTGAGACAATGGATGAAAGCGACCACTATTATCTAATGTTTGAGATTTTATTTTGGACAGGTATTCGAGAAGGGGAAATGCTTGCACTCACAAAAGGGGATTTTGATTTCGTGAACTGTAAATTGCATATCACAAAGACCTATTATCGTATTGATGGAAAAGATGTAATTACGACACCAAAGACACCGGAATCAATTCGTACAATCGATATTCCGGAGTTCTTAAGGGATGCGATTAAAGAGTTCTGTGATAAGAAATATGGATTTCCGGATGATGAGCGATTGTTTCCAATCTGTGCAAGAGCGGTACAGAATAAATTGAAACGTCAGATTGCAAAAGCAGGAGTAAAGGATATTCGTGTGCATGACCTTAGACATTCACATGTCGCATATCTGATTAACCAAGGTATCGAACCTATTTTGATTAAGGAACGATTAGGGCATAGGGATATTAAGATTACGATTAACACCTATGGACATTTATATCCGAATGAACAGAAGAAGGTGGCGATGCTTCTTGATGCAAACAGAAGAAATAAAAAAGAGTCTTAATGGCGGCAACCATAAAGACTCAACTGATAACGCTATAACCTCTGTTATCTCTCAACAAGATAATTATAGCAGAGGTTATTCCGTCTATCAACCGTTTTTGTTGATTTTAAAGGATTTTACGCAATTTAGAGAAAGGAAATGATGGAATAACAATGGACAATTTAAAGATTATTAACATGGCAGATGTGGAAACCAAGAAAGTAGAGTTTCTTTGGTATCCATATATCCCTTATGGGAAGCTAACGATTATACAAGGCGACCCGGGGGAAGGTAAAACAACAGCAGTGTTGCAGATAGCAGCACTTTTGACCAAAGGAGAGAAGCTTCCGGAGGATGATCAGGAACGTGAACCTGTGAACGTTATCTATCAGACTGCGGAAGATGGATTGGCAGACACAGTAAAACCGAGATTGGAGGCTGCAGGAGCAGATTGCTCTAAAGTGCTTGTTATTGATGAATCAGAGCAAGGACTTAGCATGTCAGATTTACGCATTGAAGAGGCGATAAAGCAGACGGGAGCAAAGATAGTGATTCTTGACCCGATACAAGCATACCTTGGTTCTGGAGTGGATATGCACCGTGCAAATGAGATTCGTCCGGTAATGAAACACTTAGGTGATATAGCGGAGAAATACAACTGTGCAATCATCCTTATCGGGCATATGAACAAAGCAAGCGGTAGTAAATCTACGTACAGAGGACTTGGCTCTATCGACTTTCAAGCAACTGCAAGAAGCGTGCTGATTGTCGGTAGGGTAAAGGATGACCCAACCTGCAGAGTAATTGCACACGATAAAAGTAGCCTTGCACCGGAAGGACAGTCGATTGCCTTTCGATTAGACAAAGACAATGGTTTTATGTGGGAAGGGCCTATCGAACTGACTGTAGAGGAATTGCTTAGTGGAGAACCGAAGGTTACAAAACTAAAAGCTGCCAAAGATTTTCTAACAGAATTTCTGTCCGATGGACCAAAACCAAGTACAGAAATCTTTAAAGCAGCAGAAGTAGAAGGTATCAAAAAACGAACATTATTTAATGCCAAAGAGGAACTGGAAATCACGGCTACTAAAGTCGGAGACAAATGGCATTGGGGTTTTTGATATGAGTAGGGAAGATTGCAAGAATGCAAGAATGCAAAAGTATATATACTTTGCAATCTTGCAACCTTGCATTCTTGATTTTGGGAGGAATGTATGAAAGAGAAACAGATTCAGATATCACAGAAGCTATTTATCATGCTCGTAAAGTATTTTGTGCTTGATATGGAAGTAGATTGTGAAGAGATAAAGAAAGAGCTAAATAAGAAGTTGGACGCTGTGTCTATGCGACAATTATATAGCACGTATAAAACAGCACCAACGGAAGCGGAGAAAGAGGAAGCACGCCAAAAATATCTCGATGCGAAAGGAGTACCTACGAACTTTCGATGGTAGAGATTTTCTCTTTGAGCGATATATAACAAGTACGTGGCACGTACTTGTAAGTATAGCCAAGGAAGAAAGCGGATGGTGTGCGACGACAAAATCATTGGCTTCGAGTATCGGCTTACTGATAGTCGATAGGCAATGATTGCACAAGGGAAGGCTTCGCCTGGGAGTGTAACTCCCATTGAGAATGGGTAAGGCATCGCCAGGGCAACGTCCTATGAGATGCAGTCAAGGCGGCAGCTTTGTGCACTCCGCACAGGAGCGAAATACGACTTGATGTCCGTAGGATGTCAAGTCTGGTATTGAGCCATAACTGTCAGAGCCAGTTATGGACTCACCAAAATTACAGAACAGAGAGGAGGAATTAGATGCCAGCAAGTGCACAAACAGTATCTGTAAGCAGAGGAAAAACTGCAATAGAACATGACCTAAGAGAATATACGCCGAACAATGTTGACCCATCTATGTCGGTATACAACGCAGTTTTGATAAATGAACTCGGTGGGAAATCTCTTGCGGAATATACAAACGAATATATGAAACCGTATATTGAAGAATACAATGCTAAGCAACGTAGAAGTGATAGAATGAAGTCTTATGATTATGCAGCGGACTACATTGAAGAGCAAAATAATATGCAGAAATCGAGACAGAATTACACAGCCGGTCAGCTTGCGTATGAGTATGTAATACAGTTTGGTGACCACCAAACTATGGATGTTAACGAAGTGGTAAAGAAGCCTAAACTTCGTAAGGAAGTGCATGCGATGTTTGAGGAGTTCATTCAATCTTATCAATCATCCTATCCTCATATGAGGATTATTCTTGCTACGGTGCATATGGATGAACCCAAGGGAACACCACATATGCATATCCTAGTTCAGCCGATTGGAGAGGGCTATAAGCAGGGATTATCGCATCAGGTATCACTTACAAAGGCATTAGCTTGTGATGGTTTTGAACGTTCAGAGAAAAAGGGAGACCGCCTATCTATGACAAGATGGCAAGATGATATTAAGGATAATATTATGGAACCGATTCTGGTACGTCATAAATATGCAAGAGCCTATAAGGATGGAGAAAAACAGCATATGCCGGTAGCGATGTATAAAAGAGCAATGGCAGAAAAGGATGCGATTGTAGAAGATGCTAAGGTAGAAGCGGAACAAATCGTAGAGAAAGCTCGTGAAGAGGTCGAAGAATTGGAAGAGGAGAAGGATTATCTAATCAATGGTAATGGAAAAGACTCTGCGTATGATATGCCTTTTGAAGATTGGTCGATTGCAGATTTGAAGTGTGAAAAAGAATTCCTAATAAACGGAGACCCAGACTTTTCGGGAGATATATTCAGGGGTGTTTCAGAATTGGAAGAAAAGCACTCGGAATTAAGAGCTGATATAAAAGACTTGGAGCAAGCAAAGGAAGAAAAGACTGCAGAGGTAGCAAGTGTCGAAGATAGGTATTCAAAGATGTGGGATGAGTATGAGGCGTTAAGAGATGGGTACAAAGATAAGGATGGAAAACATATCTTGGGATATAATGAGCTGGTGCAGCGACATAAGGAGCTACTTCAAGATCCTGCAAGATTATTAGAGACAGAGGAAGGTCAGCAGGTTCTTGAAGAAGCGAAAGAGGAGATTGTAGAGACAGTGCAAAAGAACCTCGTATCCAATATGCTTGGATTTATCAAAAGAGAGATTTTTGACACATTGAAAGAATGGCTTGTAGAACCAATTTACAAAGCTATCAATGAAATGATGCGTGGACATTGGTTTCAGTTAAATGACAATGATAAGAAAATCTTAACCGGAGCAATAGACAGAACAGTTGACCGATTAGTTGATAAGTTGGACATTGGCTCTAAGATAGAGGAGAATGTTTGCGAGAATATGCCAAGTGAAAATCAGATAGAGCAAGAAGTACAAAGAATATACAGAGGGCGAGGAAGATAGAAATCCGAAAGGGTTTCTATTTTTTATGGTATCGTGTATAATAGGGGTGTAAAAAGAACTGTTAAACAGTTCGACAAATTTTAATTTGCACTTCCATAAGGTGAAATGTATTGACACAAAAAATACAGTATGATAGTATTGCCATTAGAAGAAAGAAAGGCACATTTTGTGTAAGGTGAGGAAATGATTAATAGATAATTTGATTTAAGTAAGACACATATAGTTATTGAGCCTGTAGAGAATAGGTTTGTTTTGTGTACGCTTAAGTTGGATTATCGCAAGAGGCATTTCCTTTGTTTTCCTTTTGGAAAAGAAATAAGGGTCTATTTAGCGAGTCTATTTTTGCGTATGCAAAAAAGACTCGTTTTTGTGTGTTCAAAATAATAATTGGCTCAGACTTCGAAAAGGAGAAACTTTAATGTTGCAGATAAAAAAATTAAATTTAACACATAAAAAAGACCTGAGAATAATTCTTAATGATTTCAACCTTGTGCTAAATGATGGAGATAAGGCAGTTATTATTGGAGAAGAGGGAAATGGGAAATCGACATTAATGAAGTGGATATACAATCCGTCGCTTGTAGAAAACTATATAGAAGCAGATGGGGAAAGGATAATGGGACACGAACGTCTTGGTTATCTTCCGCAGGAGATGCTCGATGAAGATAAGGAAAAAACAATATACGAATATTTTTCTGAAGAGGAAATATTCTGGGAGAAAACGCCTAAAGAATTGTCTGTTATTGCGGGAAAATTTGGAATGAAAAATGATTTTTTCTACAGTAACCAGACAATGGGTAGTCTTTCAGGAGGCGAAAAAGTCAAGACACAACTTATGAGGCTTTTCATTCGCGATGTTTCTGTGCTGTTGTTGGACGAACCTTCCAATGACATCGACATTGCGACGCTTACATTACTGGAAAAAATCATAAATGACTGGAAGCACATTGTGCTTTTTATTTCACACGATGAAACGCTGATAGAGCGTACTGCCAACATGGTGATACATATCGAGCAGATTATACGAAAAACAAAGGCGAGATATACCGTGGCAAAGCTTCCCTATAGACGCTATGTGGAAGAACGGCTTCATAAATTTGAAATCCAAAAACAGCGGGCACTGAGTGACCGTAGGGAGAAAAAGATTCGCGATGAAAAATATCAAAGAGTTATGCAGAGTGTACAAGGTGCATTAAGAAGTTGTACCAGACAAGCACCGTCTGTTGCCAAAAACTTAAAGGACAAAATGCATACGGTTAAGGCAATGGAACGAAGATTTGAAAAAGAAGATGAAAATATGACTCAGATGCCGGAACAGGAAGAAGCAATCTTTGTCAAATTAGGGGATGAAAACTCACACATTCCCGCAGGAAAAACGGTCATAGAATATGAACTTTCAAAGCTTGTGACTCCGGATGGCAAAAGAATTTTAGCAGAAGGAATTCATTTAAAAATAAAAGGTTCAGAAAAAATCTGTATGATAGGAGCCAACGGGGCAGGAAAAACGACTCTTCTAAAAAAGATAGCGGAAGAACTCCTAAATCGGAATGACATTAAAGCAGAATATATGCCTCAAACTTATGAAGACCTGCTGGATTTGGATGTTACACCGGTTGATTACCTTGATAAAACAGGAGATAAAGAAGAGCGTACAAGAATTAGAACATACCTTGGTTCACTTAAATACACACCAGATGAAATGGAGCATCCGATTCGGGAGTTATCAGGCGGACAAAAGGCGAAAGTGCTTCTCTTGAGGATGAGCTTAAGTGGTGCAAATGTTCTTATTCTGGATGAACCGACAAGAAATTTTTCACCATTGTCCGGTCCGGTAATAAGAAAAATGCTCCGAGAATTTCCGGGGGCTGTCATTAGCATTTCTCACGATAGAAAGTATATTGAAGAGGTGTGCGATAAAATATATCAGCTAAATCCTAATGGATTACAGCTAATTGGTGATTGATAACAAAAAGGATGAAAGACTGACAAATTTCAGGCTTTTAGTGAGTTGGAAAGCATACAAAGATTTGAATTTGGAGGATAGATTATGGTACGTACAGAAGATGCATGTGAAATTATAAAATATGCTTTGCAAAACGAAATTAAAGTATATTTAGATGGCGGATGGGGTGTTGATGCACTTCTTAAAAGAGAATCAAGAATACACAATGATATTGATTTGTTTGTTGAACTGAAACATTATCATGATTATATTTATGTGATTAAGCAGCATGGATTTGAGGAAGTAAATACTGATTATACAACGGATGGTCATACTGTCTGGAAAGATGATAAACAAAGAATCATTGATTTACATTGTTTTGAATTTACAGATGACGGAATTGTTTATGAGGGAGATATATTTCCATCAAAAACTTTTTCCGGTATTGGAAAAGTTGGAGATATAACTGTTTCTTGTATTGAACCATTGAGTCAGGTAATGCTTCATTTGGGATATGAACACGATAAAAATGATGTGCATGATGTGATGCTGTTGTGTGAAACATTTCAAATAGCAATACCAGATGAATATAAGGAAAAGTAAAATTTCAGTTTTCATAAGAATTGTTGCAATAAAAAGATAGACAAATAGAGGTTGATGTGCTAGAGTTTAGATGGCTCCAAAATGGCTCCAATAATTTTGGGAAATAAAAATACATAATGTATGTAGTGCCTAAAAATAGCATAAAATCAACAAAAAGCATGGTAGAAGATAGCGACAAATCCAAAACCGGGAGCGTGAGGGTGGACGTACTGTAGGATCAGGACGTGTTGCTACAATCATCGAGTAATTAAATACTGATTGAGTATTCAATGACTTCATTGGCTCAGCCCTTTGTTTACAAGGGGTTGAGCCGTTTTATATGCGTCGGTTGAAGCCGACGCATGGGTTTAAGTCATTTTTGTGGACTTGCTGTGGGCTTATTTTATCCTTTGGACTTACGGCTTTGAACCTTGTGTTCTGTGGTTTGGCTTCTTCCGATGATTCAGCCGAGGCAGCCACATCGCCTATTGCCATATCCTTTTGATGCTGGTTCTGCATCATATCCACAACTTCCTGATGCTTGTTCGGATAGAGATGTGAGTAGGTGCTTAAGGTGGTCTGTACCTTTTCGTGACCTAAGCGCTCGGATATGAGCAGTGGAGCGCATCCTAAGTTGATGAGATAGCTGGCGTGGGAGTGTCGGATATCGTGGATACGAATCTTTTTTATGCCACTTTTCTTGCAAGCCCGTGTCATTACATTGTTGATATAAGATTTGGTAAACGGGAAAACCCGATCCGTATCTTTCAGATCATAAAGCTTTGACATATAATCTTTGACTTCGTCCATTACAAAGTCCGGTATGATGATGTTCCGGATACTCTTAGGTGTCTTGGGCGGTGTTACCACATCCCGCTTTTTTATCCGCTGTAGACTTTTGGTGATGTCGAGGGTGTTTTTCTCGAAATCAAAGTCTTTCGGTGTCAAAGCGAGAAATTCTCCAAAACGGATACCGGAGTAGTACAGTAGTGAAAAGGAAGCATGTGCGGTAGGATCATCTTCCATTGCAGCCAGCACCCGGTCAAATTCTTCCTTTGTCCAGAAGTTTACCACAACCTCACGTTTTCCCATTCTGCCCGCTTTGTGACAGGGATTTTCGGATAAGTTATAGTAATCTACTGCATAATTGAAAAGAGCGGTGATCATATTCTGCATCCTGTCTAAGTAGGAGTTGGAATAATTCTTTTCAATCATTTTGTTCTGCCAGGCTCTAATGTCCTTTGGCGTGATTTTGTTGATCGGCATATTCTCAAAATAAGGAAGGATGAGCTTTTCAAAGACTTGCTTTTTGCCATCAATGGTGCTTTGGCGGCATCTGTGCTTCATATCCTCAATATAAATTTCATACATAGAGCGGAAGGTCATGTCTGTGTTGCCTTTTTGCTTCCTGAGGAAATCTGCTTCCCATTCCTTGGCTTCACGCTGAAGCTTAAATCCGCGTTTCTTTATCTGCTTTTTCTTTCCGGTAAAGTCTTCATAATAGCATCTGACATACCAGGTTCCCCGTTCATCGTCTTTATAGACCGGCATATAGTGTACCTTTACTATCGAAGATCCTCGCCAAAAAGTCTGATGAGTTGTTGGAACTGTTCCTGTTGATATTTCATAACTCTTCCCAATGCTTCTTCATTGATAGGATATGTTTCCTTGTCAAAACTGATAAGATAGGAAGATGATGTACTCCCGTCATCATTTTCGATCTTACAGGGTTTGCATTCAAAATGGGAGAATTTCAACCAGTTTAAGTATGCATCCAAGCTATTACCGAAATCTGTCGTTTGTGTCATCCGAACATATTCATCGCCGGATGCTACAAATCTGGATGTGTCACAGCCTAAAGCATTTGCGATTAGTTGAATCTTTCCGATGCCAGGAGTTCGATCACCCTGTTCGTATTTAGAAATGGTTCCAACTTTCAAACCGATGAGATTGGCGAGCTCCTCTTGTGATAGCCCTTTCTCTTTTCTTGCTTGTTTTAATCTGTTACCAAGTTCCTTTCGTTCTTCAAGTGTCATAATATTCATGGCTTTTACCTCCTGAGAGAATACTATCACATAATGTGATATTTTACAATAGAAAAATCTATTTACAATTACGAGAAGTGGTAGTATAAATAATGATGAAATGAAAAATAAACACAAAGTGTGATAGTAGAAAGCGAGGTGAGAGCATGAATAAACAATATGTAACGGCAGATGAACTGGTAGAGACTTTAGGTGTCAGCAAGGGCAAAGCATATCAGATCATCAGACAGCTTAATGATGAACTGGCTGCGGAGGGATTCATCAAAATAGCCGGAAAGTGTCCGAGAAAGTATTTCGAGAAGAGATATTATGGTTACGATTCGAAGGGTTAGCGTTAGCCATATTCCATAGACAAGAATATATTTAGGCTGAAAATAGTGGGGGCAAAAAGCGCCGCCAAAATAGTGAAGTGACGACAAAAAGCGCCTCCACATTTGGAAAATGGGGGCAAAAAGCGCCGCCACTCATTTTGCAGTTGGAAAGCAATGTTCAAATAGAATAAAAAAGTGGGGGCAGAAAGCGCCCCCAAAACAGCAAAGTGGGGTCGAAAAGCGCCCCCACAATCGCAAAATGACGGCAAAAAGCGCCCCCATTTTAGAATAACAAGGGGTTTTAGGGGAATTTGTCCCCTAACTGGATCGCATTAGGGCAGAGATGTCTCTGATGCGTATCTAGCAGTCGCCTGTTTATTGTATAATTAAAATACCAACTATTGCAGAAGACAATCCCCAAAGTTGCATGAGGATTTTCCCTATTATTGCAGATGTGTTTGGTATTTCTCTAAGGCCACAGCAAGTACTGTAGTTTTAGAGAAATATCAAAACATCCATTGCAGGCATACAAGACTTTATGTATCCTTGAAATGTCGTTGCGGACAACATTTTAAGGAGGAAAGGAGTATGCTTACAATGGACAAGGTACATTCTATCAGACAGATCTATTATGAGCAAGGGAAAAACATACCTACCATTATCGCAGAAACCGGTTATGATCGAAAAACCATCTGTAAATACATCGACATGACCGATTTTAATACCCCGGAGCCAAAAGTAAAGGATCCGGAGAACATCTGTCCTAAACTGGACAAATACAAACCGCTAATTGACGAATGGCTCGCCGGAGACAGAAAAGCTCTCCGCAAGCAGCGTCACACAGCCAAACGAGTCTTTCACAGACTCCGCAAGGAAGTAGAGGGCTTTGACTGCTCCTACCGGCTTGTTGCACAGTATGTGGCCTACAGAAAGTCACAGCTGCACCTTGATAACAAAAAAGGATATTTACCGCTGATCCATCATCCCGGCGAAGGACAGGCAGACTTCGGTGCCGCACAGTTCTATGAAAACAGCAGATGCCATGATGGCAAATATCTAGTTCTTTCTTTTCCATACAGTAACGGCGGATATCCGCAACTGATGTATGGCGAAAACGCAGAATGCTTTATGGAAAGCATGATTGCTATCTTTGAGCATGTCGGCGGTGTTCCTACCGAGATCTGGTTCGACAACACTTCAACCATTGTCACCAGGATCCTGAAAAACGGTGGCCGTGAGCTGACGGACAAGTTCCTGCGCTTCAGCGAACACTATGGATTCAGCTACCGGTTCATGAATCCGGAATCCGGCTGGGAAAAAGGAAACGTTGAAAACAAGGTTGGTTATTCGAGAAGGAACTTCCTGGTTCCTGTCCCGCATTTCACCAGTCTGTATGATTTCAATCAAAACCTGCTTGCTGAGGCCGATGCGGACATGGAGCGCGAACACTATCACTACGACCAGACGATCCTGGAACGCTATGATGCTGACCGGAAAGCACTGCTTCCGTTACCGGACACTGCCTTTGATACGGCAAGGTACGAGACCGTTGTCACCGATAAATGGGGCCGGTTCACTCTGGAATCAGGAAAACACGAATACTCGGTCTCACCTGACCATTCCGAAGCCACTGTGATGCTTAAGATCACAGCGACGCAGGTAATCGTAATGGATATGCAGCAGCGCCTGATCGTCACCCACAGAAGACTCTATGGAGACCGGAAGCAGTCCAGCATGGAGTGGGTGCCTTATCTGACCGCCATTTCCAGAAAGCCGCGTTCTCTGTTCAACAGCGGACTGTGTGACATGATGCCGGAAAATATGCAGCGTTACATGAAACTGTGCAGCAGTTCAGACCGCGGAACCGTACTGAAAGTACTGGCAGAGCTGACGAACCGCACCGGTTTTGACAGCGCCCTTCAGACAGTTGACCAGGCATTGCTGTATCAGGTAAAAGATCCTGACAGCCTGAAAAATCTGTACCGGCGGCTTTATGCAGATGTTCCGGAGCTTCCACCGCTTCCACAGCAGAACGGGCTGCCCAAAATCGTGCAGATGCCTGTGGATCTATCCTCTTATGACCAGCTCCTTGGGAAGGGAGGTGCTGTAAATGGATGATTACAAGGATGCCATCGCGGCCTGCTGTAAACAGCTGCGGCTTTCGGTGAACCTCGTAGAAAACGCGATGATCCAGACCGGCGGCAACCATCAGGAATACCTGTACCACCTTCTGAGGGATGAAATACAGTACCGTAAATCCACAAGGGTTGCAAAGCTGATCAATACGGCAGGATTTCCACTGCAGCACAGCTTTACATCCTTTGATCCCGGCGAAGTGCAGTTTCCTGCAGGTGTCACTGTCGAAAGCCTTAAGGCACTGGATTTTTACCGCGCAGGAAATAATCTTGTGATGTATGGTAGCACAGGAACCGGAAAAACGATGCTGTCCATTTGCATCGGCATGGAAGCCTGCCAGAAAGGAATCCCGGTAAAGTTCTTCCGCACAGCGGCACTGATCAACCAGCTTTCCGAGGCACAGGAGCATGGAACACTGTCCCAGCTTCACAAAAAGATGGATAAAGCAGAGATCCTCATACTGGATGAATTCGGCTATGTACCTTACAACAGAACCGGTTCACAGCTGCTCTTTGATTATCTGTCCGGGATCCATGAAAAGAAGGTCATCATACTGAACACAAATCTGGAATTCTCCAGATGGGTAAATGTCCTGTATGACGAACAGATGACGGCAGCACTTGTGGGGCGGCTGATGCACCACTGTCATTTGATCCTGTTCCCCGGCGAGAACAACCGCCTTCGTGAATCAAGCATCAACGAGCTTTTCGCTTCCCAGAAGGGAGGTGCATTGGATGGTTGAAAATGAATTTTTCAAGGTTCAGGATCAGACCGAATGTCTTCATGACTGCCCTACGGTGTATGATTTCCTTAAGCTTACCGACGAGATGATCAAAACCATCATCGGGCTGGATGAGGAACTCGTCCGCTGGCGCCAGGTACTCATCAAGTATCTGCCACCCGAGTGGGCAGAAGGCCTGCGGCAGGATATCTTCAATAACACATCACGTTGTTTCGAAGGTGAACCTGCATACGATTTATATGTGAACTGGATGTGTGGAGGTGTGGATCCCCAACAGGAGGATTCCCAAACCGACCGCATGCAGCGGTTGGCAAATGGAACCGATGAAACCAGCATTACATATCTGTAACTAAAAACAAAAGTATGCCTGCAACGACATTTCTCCGGCGTAGAAACTACGCTGGAGATACATGCAAAAATGAGGAATTTCCCGCTGCAACTTTTGGGAAAACAGTCTGCATTTTTAGGTATTTAGGGGTTGCAAAAAACAAGTCGCCGGGGGATAATAATCGGGGACGAGAGTTGTGGAAAAAATCTAGTGCTAAATCCTAAAGACGGATATCATAAGATTCCCTCCTGAAAAGAGGAAAATGCGTAAGACTATACTTTCGTCTAGTTCTTTTTTGAATTTGTATATGGTACAATAATTCAGATAAGATGAGGATTTTGCAAAATGTTTCCTTGATTTTGCGGGGTTATACTATCTGCATCCGGGAATTGTGCATTACGCAGATATCTCATGCAATCGGAAATACTATCTGGGCGACATAGCTTTTTACGTAAACAGAAGACAAGAACATAGAAGGAACGCGGTATGAAGCATAAGAAAGATTTTGAAACAGGTTTATTGATTGTGGTGTGCATACTCATCAATTATGTGGGAAAGATGGCTGCTGAAAGATTGGCACTACCTATTTGGATGGATTCGATTGGAACCGTTTTCTCGGCATATGTGTTTGGGCCGTTATGTGGTGCGATTGTAGGGATGACTGTCAATATGATTTACAGCCTGCATGCTCCGGTGGCATTGCTTTACAGCCTTACCAATATCTCTGTCGGTGTCACGGTAGGAATTTGCGCCAAAAAGGGCTTTTTGAGGAGTGTTTTTGGGGTGCTGTCCACTGCATTTGCTGTCACTGTTCTTTCTGTTTTCATTTCCACTCCCTTGAATTATTTTCTCGCAGACGGCTTTACCGGAAATATATGGGGAGACGGCGTATCGAAATTGCTGCAGGAGATGGGATGTCATGCTGTGATTAGCAATATCGTGGGAGAGTTTTATCTGGATTTTCTGGATAAGGTGCTCTCTCTTCTTTTGTTATATTTTGTGGTTCATCTGAATGGAGTGAGAAGAAAAAAGCGTGAGAAAGAAGCGGATATACATCAGAGGAAGGGCACCGGTGAAAAGAATAAGCACGTTGTAAACATTCTGCTTTTGTTGCCTGTGTTTTTGGTTTTTTCTGCGAATGCTACGGTTTATGCACAGAATGGTGCATCCGGCGAGAGCAAAATGCAGGCAGATTTCAGTCGTTATATCCATACTGTTTACAATGGAGAGAACGGACTGCCCGGCGGAGCATCCAATGACATCGCACAGACAAAGGATGGAGTTCTGTGGATCGGTACCTATGGCGGTCTGTATCGTTACAGTGGAAATGATTTTAAGTGGATGAATGACTTTGAAGCAGTAAAGACAGTCAATTGTCTCTATACGGATGAAGCAGGGAGATTATGGATCGGAACGAATGACAACGGAATTGCCATTTGCACCAATCAGAAAATTGTAAATGTAGTCGGTCGGGAGGATGGGCTTCCTTCAGATTCTGTCCGTTGTATCACGGAGAGCTCGGAGGGATATTATTATGTGGGCACAACAGACAGCCTGGTTGTCATGACGCTTCTCGGCGGATTGAAGGTGTATGAGACGATACCGGAAATAGTGTACGCCGACAGTATCAGCGCCGATCAAAACGGTAATGTAGCAGTGGTCACGAACGAAGGTGGCTTTTACCTATTGCATGGTACACAGATTATTTCAAGCATGACGGCGGAAAATGAAGGAGAATCCTACAACTGCTGTGCTTTTGATGAAGAGGGAAGACTGTATCTTGGCACTTCCTCAAACAGGATAGAGGTCTACGAGGTTGCCGAAAACAGAATAGAAAAGCTGTCAACGTTGATTTGTGGCAATCTGGTTGACATCAATTCCATTCATATATCGGAAGATCATGTCATATTTGTCTGTGCGGATAACGGTGTGGGGTATCTGCAGGAAAAGAAAAAATTCTGTTCTATTGATACAGGTAGTTTTAGCAACTCAATTGACCATGTGCTGATCGATTATCAGGGCAATTTGTGGTTCACCTCCTCCAGACTGGGTCTGCTTCGCATGTGTCCGTCTGTTTTTTCGGAACTCTATGAAGAAGCCGGGTTTAGTGAGAATGTGGTAAACACTGTCACCAAATGGCAGGGAAATCTATATTTTGGAACAGATAACGGGCTGGATGCAGTGAGTGTCAAGTCTTCCATTCCGAAGCACAATGCGCTCACACAGATGCTTTCGGGAGTCAGAATCCGTTGTCTGATGGTGGATTCTGCGAACCATTTGTGGATTTGCACCTCAGGGAAGGGGCTTTATGAAGTCTCTGGGGATGGCGAGGTGAAAAATTATGACAGCAAAACAGGTATGCTGGGAGATAAATTGCGTTCTGCCATAGAGACTGCGGACGGAACCATTGTGGTGTCGGGGGATTACGGAATTTCATTTATTCAGGACAAAGTAGTGTCTGACACAATCGGTTCCGCGGAAGGGCTTACAAATCCTAGGGTGCTGACATTGTATGAGTGTTCTGACGGCAGTATTCTGGCGGGAACGGATGGGAACGGCATTGCAGTGATCAAAGATGGCAAGGTGACAGGTACAATCAGGCGGGAGGATGGACTCAGTTCGGATATCATTTTGAAGATTGTCCCCAATTCTGATGACAAAGGCTTGTTTATCATAACATCAAACGGATTGTGCTACGTGCAGGAGGATCGTAATATCCGTGTGCTGGATAATTTTCCGTATTATAACAATTTTGATGTCGTTGAGGGAAACAACGGTGAATTATTCGTGCTCTGCTCAGCGGGAATCTATGTTGTAGACAAAGAAGATCTTCTTGCGGGCGGTCAGATTACCTATGAACTGTTAGACGCCAAAAAAGGGCTTCGTATCGGTCTGACACCAAATTCCTTTCCGTATATGGATGAGACTGATGAACTGTATCTGTGTGGTGACAGAGGTGTAATTTGTTTTAATCTGAATCAGTACGATATTACGGAGAGATCCTATCGTATGCTGCTTACCCAGATTGAGGTAGATGGGGAGAACTATTCCGTGGAGAAGGGAGAGCCCATTCGTATTCCGCGCGGTGCGGAAAAGATTGATATAACGCCGGAAATTGTTAATTTCTCGATTCATGATCCTGAAATCCGGATATATTTGGAAGGATTTGACCAAAAGGGGCGCAATATGCTGCAGAGCGAAATGAATCATATCATTTACACGAATCTGCCATCCGGGGAATACCGGTTCCATATTGCAGTGCTTGACAGTAAAACAGGTGGTGTAATTGCGGAAAATTCTTATCAGATTATCAAGGAGAAAGAAATCTACGATAATTGGTGGTTCCGGCTCTACATGGGAAGTGTAGCTGTATTGTTCATAGCATATCTGACATGGCTGTTCTTCCGGACTCAGATTCAGAAAACACTTCGTATGCAGCGGATGGAACTGGAGTGGACAAAGCGGCAGCTACAGATGGGCAATGAGACAATTATGACGATTGCACAGGCGGTTGATGCAAAGGACGAAAATACCAGCCAGCATTCTGTCCGGGTATCGGAATATTCTGTGATGATTGCACGCAGGCTCGGCTATGATGAAGAGGCATGTGAGCAGCTGCGCCGAACGGCAGTCCTGCATGATATCGGAAAGATCGGCATTCCGGATCGGATCCTGAATAAACCGGACAAACTGACTGACGAGGAATATGACATCATGAAATCCCATGTGGACAGAGGTGCCGAGATCCTGAAAAACTTTACGCTGATTGACCGTGTGGAGGAGGGTGTCCTATATCACCATGAACGGTATGACGGGCGCGGTTATACGCATGGACTCAAAGGCGAAGATATTCCTTTAAATGCGCGCATCATTGGAATCGCCGATGCATTTGATGCGATGACGGCCAATCGTGTTTACCGCAAAAAGCTTGATTTTACATACGTGCTTTCTGAACTGGAAAAGGGAAAAGGGACGCAGTTTGATCCAAAGCTTGTGGAAATATTGCTCGGTCTGATTGAGGATGGTACGATTGATGTCAAACAGATGTATCAGAAAAGTGACAATAAGGAGACGAAAGATGCAGACTGAGAATAAACGAATTTATGTAATTACCATTATAAGTGCAGTCGTTGTCATTTTATTGGCATTTGTGCTTCATTATTTCCTACATGGCAGGGAGGAAGGGAAGACTGTCAAAGTCGGATTTATCTATGTTGGTGATACCAGTACCGGTTATACCAACAATTTTGTCAATGCGCAGAACGCGGTAGAGAAAGCGTACGAGGACCGTGTGGAGACCATTTCCAAATTCAATGTGCCGGAGGATGAGGTGGAAGGATCATTGCAGGAGATGATTGACGCAGGCTGCAATCTCATTTTTACAACGAGCTATGGATATGGAAAAATAGCGAAGGAATATGCCGCGAAATATCCGGATATTCAGTTTTGTCAGGCAACCTGCAGCAATGCCAATGAAGAGCCGCGCCTTGCCAATTATCATACCTATATGGGGAAGATTTACCAGGGCAGATATATCAGTGGTGTTGTGGCTGGTATGAAGCTTAAGGAGCTTATCGATACGGGGAAAATTCTGCCGGAGCAGGCGAAGATCGGGTATGTCGGCGCCTATCCGTACGCGGAAGTGATTTCGGGATACACTGCCTTTTTTCTTGGTGTCCGTTCTGTAGTACCAGAGGCAACCATGGCTGTCAAGTATACCAATTCCTGGGAGGATTTTCATCTCGAAAAGCAGTGTGCGAAGCAGCTGATCGACGAGGGCTGTGTCATTATTTCACAGCATTCCGACACGATGGGGCCTGCGATGGCCTGTGAGGAGACTGAGCGCGCAAAGGTTGTCTATTATGTCAGCTACAATGAGAGTATGCGGGATATCGCACCCACTACATATCTGGTCGGTTCAAAGATTGACTGGGAACCTTATATCATGCAGGCGACAGAGGCAGTTCTTTCCGGCAAAACCATTGAGAAATGCGTAGGGGCAACAATCAACGGAAATGATGCAGGAGCGGGCTTTGAGCAAGGCTGGGTAAAGATGCTTGAGCTCAACGAGTTTGTAGCCGCAGAGGGATCGGCGCAGCGAATCGAGGAGCTGATACATGCATTTCGGCAGGACAAGGTCACTGTCTTTCAGGGAGATTATATCGGTATAGATCCCGGGCAACCGGATGACAGAATTGATCTGAGAGAAGGCTATATCGAGAATGAAACAAGTTCAGCTCCAACCTTTCACTATATTTTGCAGGATGTGATTACAATAGAGTAGGTCGCGCGTGATATATGGAGTGTGACAGGATATATCGTCTTGTCGGAAAAAAGCAAGCAGAGACAAAAGCTGTGATAATAAAAATTCAGGTTGAAGAGAAAAAGGTGATAGGATGCAAGTTTCCAGACAAGAACGATTGGAAAGCTTTGATAAAAAACATTATGTGAGACCACATCTGGCATACAATAAGATGAAACTCGCAGAAGAGAGAGGAAAGACTGTCTGGCTGTATGGTGCGACAAGTTATGGAAAGACAAGCTTCATCAATTCCTATTTTGGGAATCGTCATATTATGTATTTTTCTGCGGAACGGCTGCAGGCAGCAGATTTGATTACACCGGACCTGCTGCAAGGTACCATTGTGATTGATGATTTGCAGACCTTGCTGTATCCTGATACCTGTCAGGATATCTGGAAAGCCATAGAAAAGCTTGTCATGAGGGATGACATATGGCTTATTTTAATTTCTCGGGGAAGAATTCCGACGTGGCTGCATGGCACATTTATTAAGAAATCCTTTACGGTTATTGATGAAAAGGATTTGGAATTATCTGATGCAGAGATTAAAAAACTGATTCAGAAATGGGAGGTTCATCTTTCCCAGGAGGAGGTGGCACAGCTTAGTGCGGGTGCGCAGAACAATGCTTATTTTGTCAGTCTGACACTGGCGCATCTGTTAAAGGGAGAGGAGTATAAGACGTCTTTGCTGAAGGTGGTGCAGCAGCAGTTTTGGGATTATCTGGAGCTGCATGTCTATGAACAGTGGGAGCCACAGATGCAGGATTTTTTGCTCAAGCTTTCGATTGTGGACCGCTTTACGATTCCTATGGCCAGGATGATTACCGGAAAGAATAATGCAGAATATGTGCTGCGCCAATACATGGAGATCGGTAATTTCCTGATTGAGCATGTAGAAGGGGGCATCAGCGGAAACGATGCTGCATCTGTCACTTATGAAATGCGAAGGACACTGCTTTTATCTCTGCGCAGATGGATGCATAAAAAATATGACGAGGAGAGAATCAGAACTCTGTATTGTAATGCTGGTCTGTACTATGAGATGAACAATGAACCGCTTCTGGCACTTGAGATGTATCAGAAGGGTCATGCAAATGACAGAATGCTCTCACTGCTGGTGGAAAACGCAAGAATTGATCCGGGGTCAGGTCATTACTTTGAACTGCGCAAGTTTTATCTGGCGTTGCCAAGGGAGGATATCAGAAAAAATCCTGATCTGATGTGCGGGATGAGTATGCTCAATTCTCTGCTTCTCGATCCGGAGGAGAGCGAGTATTGGTATGGGGAACTGAAAGCGTTTGCACAGAAGCAGACAGGCAGTCTGCTGAGGTATACAAAATCTTTGATAGGACAATACATTTTGGTTATAGGGGTTGTCCTTAGCTTGGTGTGGGTAGCAGATAAGTGGCAACTTACGCAGATTACCACTGAAGGATATAGGGATTTATTTTTCTCGGTTACAGTGCCTTATCTCATGGGAGCAATCTTTTACTATCTTTCCTTTTTTAGTGAAATAAGAAAAGCAAATAAGATACTTTTGAACATGCATATGATACAGAAGAAATAATGTGGAGTTTATAGTTATAGAAGAGTAAATATTGTGCCCATCAGAAATAAATAACGCGACTTTTCCTGCTTTGTGTGTTATACTAATAGTACATTAGGACTAGTAGGAAGGAGGGAAAGCGTATGCAGGATTATGATGAAAAGTATTTTGTTGCAAAAGCAAACAAAAGAGCCAGTAATACATGGTTGATATTAATGCTGATTGTGACCATCTATTATATTGCAAAAGTGAGAACCGGAGATTTGGCAGCAAAATGGTTTTTTATGATTTCTGTGATAGGCTGGGGAGAATATGTATTTGGGTTACTGATACTTAAATTTAAAGGGATAAGTAATGAGAGGTATAAGTGGCTTGTCGGTTTGGGATATCTGACGTTTTTTGCGGTTATCTCATGGACCACATCAGAAGAAACATTTATAGTATTTATTATGCCGATGATTTCCATATTGATTTTGTTTAAAGATCCGCATCTGATTAAAATTATGATGTGGGCCACTATGTTTGTACTTATTTCCAGCAATATATATAATGAAAGGTAAATTAAATAACATTCTGTTTTCGGTGACTTTTATTCCGTTCAAACATATTTGTGGATAACTTGCACAATTCTATTGCCTTTGACAACCTTTATCCACATCGTATAGGTCGGTTTCCCCCTCACTGTTTTTCTTGTGGATATTTCTTTGTACTTCTTTTTCTGTGGCAACACCTTCTCTCAGTTTCTACGACTTACTCTCTGCGAACCTGCATTTTTTCAAATATCAAGTCTTTTGTTTCAAGCTTCTGTTTTCTCATACTTTCCAACAGTTCCTCTGATATTCGTTTAATCGTATATTTTAATTCCTTTACTCCTTTATCTCCATTTTCATACATCTGCATCAATATATCTGCTATCTGCGTTATCAAATAATGGTTTTTCATGGCATTATAATCCAGACTGTTCGCATGCGTTATCATATAACGGTGGTTTTTCTGTATATTGAAGCCTTCGTTTTCTATCAGCCATCTTTTACGTCCCGTTTTCACAAATTCTTCTGCCTTTTCTTCCTTTATTTCCATGCTGCTGAGCCATCGGAACTCTTTATATTTCTTTCCTTCTCTTTCTATTTTCAGTTCAAGTACATGTACTGGATATTTTTTGTATTCTATTCCATTTACCCAGTTGATTTTTAACTGTTGTTTTCGGTTTGGTTTTCTCTGATATATTTCTTCTTTTTCAATTATACTTTCACAGGCTTCCCCCATATCTGTGATTTCTTGGTATTCCTCCATAATACTTGGGATACTTCCTTCTTTATATCTTATCAAAAATTCCCATTTGTTTTTTCTGCATATCTGAAATACCGTATCACTTGCGTACAGACTGTCTGCCAGCAAACAGATTGGAAGTCGTGGATATTCTCTTTTTACTGTTTCTGCCAATCTCTTGAATGAATTCAGTTCACAATCCTGTTTGCTTGCATTTCTCTTTGGATTTTCTATAAATTCTGTTGCCAGACTGATTATCATGTCATCTCCCAGAACCAATTTTGCTTCCAGTACCTGGTGATAATAAATAGTCTTTTCTTCCGTAGTTCCTTTATTGATTGTTTTAGTAAGGCAGTGTTCACAGTGCCTTTCCCTAAAACTAAACAACTGGGTTGCATCCACTATAACAAGCCATTTTTCGCCTAGAAACTTTCCATACTCAAAACTTCTTTTTCTGATAATACCGTATACCATTTTTTTTCGGATTTTTTCCAATTCTTTGTTATCCAATCTGCTTAAACATTCATTAACTGTAACATAATGTGGCAGATAGTTCTTTTCTTCAAGTCCTAACACCTTGTATATATTTTTTACACAGGTATCCTCATTAAAAAGTTCATTCATTTCCTGCATGGATTCTATGGAGCAGATATTTTTCAAAATCATAACAAATATGATGACTTCTATCTCATAAGTTACATAACTTTGATTCCTTGCATCCATAATTTTTTTGATATCTTCTATCAAATCCGGAAAATAGTGTGCTTGTATTTTAAGGAATTCTTTTATATCATTTCTAATTTGCTTTTTTAATGCACGTTTTTCTGCTCTTGTCATTTAAATACACCTCTGTGAAATAGCTTTTTCTTAATTTTACCATTTCACAGAAGTTATGCATACTTTTATTGCAAAAAATATTTACCTTTCAGAGCTGTCATTATACATTTATTCTATTTCACAACATACTTTGTCTACACTCTGAGGTGTCTGGAATTTCCAGACACCTTCTATTTTTATAAATTACGCCCTGGCTAATAGTACTTTAGTGTTGATTTTCGGGGGGGGGGTATAGTATAATTATTTTACATTAATCTATCCGAGGTGACAAACTATAAACAGTCAAGAGATTTTTGAAAGATTTTTTGATTTGTAAAAATGGGTAACCTTAATAAACCATCTGAATACATCGTATTTCAGATGGAAGCAATCAACTTAGAAAGTTTGAGATTTAATGAAGCTTTTTAGTGTTAAAGTCGATGTCTTGTCTCTCCAATGCATAGATGACTCTAATAAGCTTCTTTGCTACATGAGTAATAGCTACTCGATGTGGTTTGCCTTCTCCGCGTTTCTTGGCATAGTAAGCTGCAAATGTCATATCAAAACGGATTAAAGGAAGGCAACAATTAATCAGTGTATAACGGAGTTGAGATGATCCACGCTTAACCATTCTGCCTCCGTGTGATTCGGTACCAGATTCATTGATACCGGGTTCTATTCCAGCAAATGCAAGCATTTGTCCTGGATTAGAAAAGTTAGATATATCACCGTATTCTGAATAGATTACAGCAGCTGATAATGGTCCTATTCCAGGAATGGACATGTAATGAGGGTTAACTTCATCAATCAGCTTATTAATCTCTTTCTCAAGGGTATCAATCTCTTTTGCAAGAGACTTGTATAGTGCGAGAAGGCTGTTAAGTTCTACATCAAAAATAGAGTTATTAACCCCTACAGTATTGGTGGCAAGTTCTTTTAACTTTAGAAACTGTTGAGGCGAGAACTTGCCTCTAGATAGTGAACGCAGTTTTTCATAAGATGCTGAATTCATACGAGCCATTTTTTCTGCAGAACCATAGTTTTCAAGTAGATACAGAGCTGTTTTAGATAATCTCTCGTTAAAGAATGGTTTAAATTCAGGGAATGTGTGATCTAACACATTTGTGATTCTAACAAGATAAAAAGAACGCTGGCGAATAAGCCTATCGCGTAAACGTGTTAATGACTTGAGAGAATAAGCGTGATAAAATCCCTTTGAATGGGGTTTGTACTCAACAGTCATTAACCAACGAGCTATTGATTCGCAGTCAACAGAGTCGGTTTTTGTACGCCTAAGAGTCTTCGATTTCTTGTATTCACTGATAAGCACAGGATTTACTTCCATGAAGGTTAGTAGAGAATTTTCAAGGAAGAGTTCAAGATTGAGAGCATAGTGGGCAGTTGATTCAAACCCTATTCTTATGTCCTCGGGATTAGAGAAAGAGTTAATGATAGTAAGTAGTTCATCAAATCCAGACTTATTGTTTCTAATAGTGATTTTAGAGACTACTTTCTGATTAGCTGCAGATATAATGCAGCAATCATGTTTGTACTTGGAAATATCAATTCCGATAAAGTACATAGACATAGGTTTATACCTCCTGATAAATATTTTGAGCACTGCTGTCTTCCACAGAGAATTCGGCTGTGTAATCACGTAAATAAAAACGTCGATGCGTTAACAAACTGATTAACAGTAATAGACGAAAAGCTGTGGTCTGAGTCACCTCGTACCAGTCAAAGCTGTAAATGTATAGATACAGATCCACAGTGCCTTTTCAAAATATATCAGAGATGGATTTAGATACCCAGTAATAACTGGGAGAAAGGAATAAATCCAATCACCATCTAAGATGATTGGATTATACGTGAGAGTATGAAATTTAAAAGAATTAGTTCAAAGATGTTATTTTCTATTTTGCCAGTAATTATTATTGCGATGCTTGTTTTATCCTATATTAGTATGGATAGAAGTAAAGTATTAATATCTGAACAGAATGAACATGCTATGACAGCAGAATTAGAAGCGCAGGAAGGCAATATTGGGGAATATTTAGACTCTGTTTCTAATATGGCGACAATGATTGCAGATATGGTAGAGATGAATTATCAAACCGAAGCAATGTCTGAGTATGAAAAGATTCTTGGAAATATGATTCAGGACAATGATATTGTTTTAGGAAGCGGTCTTTGGTTTGAGCCATATGTTTATGATGCTAATGAAAAGTATATGGGACCATATGTATACAAAGATGGAAGCAATGTCGTCGCTACATATGATTATAGTAATGCTGAGTATGATTACTTCACCCAGGAATATTATACAATGTGTAAGGATGCAACAGAGGCCCAGTTTACAGATCCATATTATGATGAAACATCAGGAACTATTATGTCTTCTTGTGCTTGTCCAATTATTGTAAATGGTAAATTTTTAGGATGTGTAACTGTTGATATTGAGTTGACATCTATTACAAATTTGATTGATGGAATAAAAGTTGGGGAAACTGGAAGCGCAATGCTTGTAACTAATTCAGGTGTGTATCTTGCAGGAACTGATGAAGAGAAAATAAAAACCGTTCATTATATTACAGAAGATGAGAACAAATCTTTAGCTGAAGCAGGTAAGGAGATAGTTGCAAAAGAAGCAGGCTCAGCAACCTATGAAAAACATGGTGTAGTAAGACTGTATTATTCTACTTTAGCAAGCACTGGCTGGAAGTTGATTGTTCAGATGCCACAAAAGGAATTGAATGGCCCAATGAACAGATTAATGAATATGCTTATCGTTATCTCAATAATAGCAATTGTAGCTTCAACATTAAATGTAATGTTGCAGGTTCGTTCTATTGCTAAGAGTATTGGAAGAGTGCAGTTATTCGCAGAATCTCTTGCTGGGGGCGATTTTACAATTGACCCAATTGCAGTAAAGACGCAGGATGAACTTGGAAACATGGGGTCATCATTGAATCAGATGTATGACAGCAATAAAGGTGTGATTACAAATATCAAAGCACATTCTGTTGAAATTGATGAAGCTAGTAATAAGCTTCGTGATGCGGCTATTGTATTATCTGAAAAGTTTAATGAGATTCAAAGATATATGCATGATGTAAATGAAGCAATGCTATCTACTAGTGCAGCAACAGAAGAGGTAAATGCTTCTACAGAGGAAGTGTTGTCAAATGTTAATTTGTTGGTCGAAGAGACTGAAATGAGTATGCAGATGGCAAGAGAAATTCATAAGCGTGCAGCCGAAGTTGGTAATAACAGTAGAGAATCATTTACAAAGGCTACAGACTTGTCCGCACAGTTTGAGAAGAGACTGCAGATTAGTATTGAGAATTCAGCAGTTGTTGAAAGTATTGGAGAACTTGCAGATGTTATTTCTCAGATAGCAGAGCAGATTAATCTTCTTTCTCTTAATGCTTCTATTGAAGCTGCTAGAGCAGGAGAAGCTGGTCGTGGATTTGCGGTTGTTGCCACAGAAATCGGCTCGCTTGCAGGTAATACAGCAGAGGCGGTTAGTCAGATTCAAAATACAATTGCTGATGTAAAACATGCATTTACAGGTCTTGCAAAAGATGCACAGGATATGCTTGGATTCGTACAGAATACAGTAGCCCCTGATTATAGTGATTTTGTTAAGGTTGCAGAGCAGTATGGAAATGATGCACAGTCAATTGATGAGTCTTCAGATAGAATTTCACATATGTCAGATGCAATCAAACACATCATGCAGGAAGTAACGGATGCAATTCAAAGCATAGCGGAAGCAACTCAGGAAACGACAGAACTAAGCTCTAATATTATGGAGTCAATTAATTTGTTGTCGGGAAATGTTAGTGACATTTCAGAAATGTCAGATGAGCAAGAAGTTATAGTTAGAGATTTGAATGAGGTAGTAGGTCGTTTCACACTTGATTAAAAGGAGGTGAGCACTTGATAGATTATTCAATATATCCATTACCCAAAGAAGTGAAGAATGAGCTCATGAAGCTGGAAGCCGATTTTTACATCTGAAGGGGAACTTTGCGCCTATGAAGCCTTGATGAGACCAAAGAATACTACTCCAATGGGACTTATATATGATTATGCTAGAAAGGGTAAGCTCCATGTCATGGAGGTAGCTACTCTATTTGGAGCATTTCAGGCGTATGAAAGAAGAGGATATACGGTAAATATTTCTATAAATTCCTTCCCGTCAGAACTGCTAACGGAAGAAGAGAACAAGGTATTTAATGAAGCATTTCCAAATTCAAAAGGGAATGGAATTATAGAGATATTAGAATATTTTGATCGCCCAACGGAAGTATGGAAGAAAAAACGAGAAATTCTTCTGCTACATGATGTGGTGGTGGCCCTTGATGATTATGGAACAGGGTCAAATGATATGAAAGCAGTTCGAACATATTCTCCTAATATTGTGAAGCGGGATAGATCAGTATTTGCTGATTTGGATTTAGATCCTGCAAAACAAAGAAAGTGCAGGAAAATAATTGAAAGATTCCATAAGATGGGGATAATCGTGTTAGGAGAAGGTGTTGAAACAAAAGAAGAAATGCAACACCTGGTGGCTTATGGAATTGATCTTTTGCAGGGATTTTACCTAGGAATCCCAGAGTAGGGAGAAACTTAATGGTTGATAAGGAAATTGTGGTTGGGAAATACATGGAGAAGGAAAATTATATTCCTATCCTGGTTGAAATTGCATGCTCTTTTCACTGTGATATAATGGTTTTATATGATGAAAAAGAGATAAACTTGAGAAGTATCTTGAGTGTGGCATCATTGGATGCAAAAGAGGGGGAGTCGATTGTTTTAGTTGCGGATGGACCTGATGAACGGTCGGCAATAATTGCTCTTTCACATTATTTTAGTAGTTAATCTTTTTTATAGCCCTATTTTTTATATCTTTACGAAAGGAGTCTTGAACTTGTTTGTTCAAGGCTTCTTTTTTGCGGGTATTGACTGTGTCCACATAGTAGTTACCAGCTACTACAACATCTTAATGAGCAACCATCGGTGAGTGTTAACATTATTTAGTTTTTTTTGTGAATGTGTGCACATATTGTGACAGATATAGGGGTATCATCCAGAGTGAAGATGGAGATACAAATTGAGGTGCGAAAAGGAGGAAAACTAAATGAGATATGATAACAAAAATCACAAGATATATAATCCAAGAAGAGATAGTGGAAGTTGTTTGGATATCCTTATTCTACTAGCAATCGTATTAATAATTCTTCCTTTTGCTGGGACATATAAATGCGTTACGGCCAAAACGGAGGAAGACAAAGTACTTGGGGCAATAATGATCATTATAGGTTTAGTTTTATACGGAGCATATTATCTAATGAAATAAGGAGGAGAAAAACATGAGAAAAGCTAGTCGAATTGTAATGGCAATAATCGGAATTGTTTTCAATTCAATTGTAATTGGCATATTGCTAAAGATGTTTAGTGATGAAAAAGGAGAGGTGTGAGCCATGAAAGATTATTTGGAACTCAAAGTGGCATTAATTGGAATAGGTGTATTCTTATTACTCATTTTTATGAGCGGGGTAAAGGATAGTTCATATGGTAGCACAAGCCCGTATGGAAGTCCCTATGGTAAGTACCGCTATTATAAGACAAACAGTAGCAATTACAAGTCATCCGGAGGAACTGGTAGTTCTTCCAGTGGCGGAATATCCAGCTCTCATCACTCTTCTTCAAGTGCATATGAAAGTCATAAGTCTTATGATGCTGGCTACAATGCAATATATGAAGAAGATGATTATGATTGGGATAGATATATGAAGGACAGCGACTATGCGGATGGCGTAGATGATGCAATGGATGATATAGATTGGTAGAGGAAAAGCAAATGATATCAAACCTTAATGATGATGGAATGGTTGAGTACATTTATCCTGTTTTAATCAACGAGAAAAAAATATTAATACATGGATATATATAAGGAGTATGTAAAATGGTAGTTATGGTTTTATGTGCTGTTTGCGAACATTATAGAGGATTGGAAGACAATTCAAAAATCATCTGCGATCCCAGCCTTTATGCAGGACATGCCTAAATAAAAAGGCAATGGCAGAATTGCAAAAGTTGCAGGTTTCGGATTTGGCGCCATTTCTTCTTTTGGAGAGAATGTAATTCCTGGCATCCTGAATGGTGAGTTCTTCCATAGGCTTATAATCACACCACTTCATAAAGGTTTTAATGGCAGACCAGTATTGTTCAGTAGTACCGGCAGATCTGTTACGAAGAAAGCATTCTTCTTTAAATTTTTCATGATAGTTTTCGTACATAAATATACCGCCGTAAAATAATAATCAAAAATAAAGTGATTATTACTCATGGAGGCGGATGTACAAATTTAAAACTCTTGCATAAGACAAGAAGCAATGGTAATGTTTTCATAGGCAGAGATAATGAGGACACCCGTCCATAGTATTAAGTTTTTGGTCGCACTTAAACAATAATCTATTGGGAGAATCTTGTCACTGCCTTTTTATTAAAAAGAAAAGCCGCTATGCCATAGCCTTGGCAGGCCGTCGCGCAGCGACTTAGTTCAATTGAAATTTAATCAAGCATAGAAATGTAGTATATGTTATATAATAATAAAGGAACCTCAGAGTGCCAGCTCCGAGGTTCCCAAGTTCATTACGGAGAACTACACCGTCAGGCTAGTGCTGTCATTCGTCTCCGTCTAACCATTTGCAAATGTAGTAGCCAGCTACAGATGCCAATACGGAGATAAGAAAAGTTAGTATAAGCTCCAAAAGAGTCACCCCCTTCCTGCTGGAAAGAGTCGACAGCATAGATATAATATCACGAATGTATGTTCGATTCAAGATAAAGGGTTGATTTTTTCGAAGAATGGTAGTAGTATGAACTTAGCTAAGAAAAGTTAGTACGATTCCAATGGAGTCACGAAAGACCTGGAGTGCCAGCTCTAGGTTTTTTTATTATCGTTACCGGCTCCAAATCGGCTCCAAGAATTTATGCAAATATAAATAATGTGTGGAATAACTTAATAAAAGTGCCGTAAAATCAATAAAAACACACACGAACAACCATCAAATTTTAGATGGAGATTCCGTGAAGGTGGACGTACTGTAGGTTCTGGTCGTGTTGCTACTGTCATCGAGTAATCTTTAATAGATCTAGAGAAATTGGATTTTATGGGGCTTTCCGAGAAATCGGAAAGCCCTTTTTCTGTTTGGAAATATGTGAAAAGGATTGTGAAAATAGAAATTGTGGTACAAAAAGGTGCTAGAGAAAATTTAGAATATAAATTTTAGTAAAGTAAAAAACACCCATACACATATGTGCATGAGTGTCTTTCCGATATTGTACTGATGTTTCCGGCAGGAATTTTTTACCTGCTGATCCGCGATCTTCTGGAGAATAAATTAGATAGCAGCAGAATTATAATTTATGTGACAGGAAGCATTGTTGTACTTTTTGCGGTTGCGGTAACACAGCATATACAATATAATGCCACCTTTCTTTCCACCTATAAAGAGAGCGGTGTCCGAAGAACTGCTATAGCGGAAAAATTAAGAAAACTTCCGCTTTCCTATTTCGGGAAAAAGGATCTGAGTGATCTGACTACAAATATTATGTCTGACTGTGCAAGAATGGAAACGGCTTTAAGTCATTGGATTCCGGAACTGATAGGTTCTGTTATAGCAACATTTATCATAGACATCAGTCTGTTTGCGCTTTTTGACTGGAGTCTTGCACTTGCCAGTTTCTGGGTAATTCCGATTTCGTTTCTGGTTTTAATGACTTCTTCCGGTGCACAGAAGAAAGCGGTAAAGAAAAATGTGGAAGTACAACTGAGCTTAAGTGACGGAATTCAGGAATGTCTGGAATCTGTTCGGGATCTTAGGGCAAACCATGCCGAAGAAAGATACATGGAGGGGAAGAAGGAACACCGGGGGAGTTAATGAGCACCAACGGAATCTACCGGCGTATGACAAATCTTCAGATGCAGAGCGCCGGATGGAAAATACAATAAGAATCAATGGAAGCTTTTCGGAATAGAGGCTGCGATATTGCCGTCTACAGGTCGGGCAAACGCAGCCTGGTCATCCGATGGACTTTGTTGGAATTATTTTTTCTTTTTTACAATCCCGATTCCGATCAGTAAAGCACTGATGAGAATTCCGGCGACAAGAAGGATGACATACACGTTGGCATTTACGTTGAGATCTGTCGTCCAGGTGGAAAAATTCGCATGGCGGATGGTAAGCTGTCTGGTATCATACAGAAGATAACTGCAAACATCATTGGAGAAGGTAATCCATATACTGCAAAGAAGTGTACACAGACCGCCTTTGATAAAACCATTGACCGGGAGATAGCGAATTATGAGGAAAAAGAGCCATACACCAATCATCAGAACTGTTGCCACAATGCATCCGGTTTTCAGACTGCCTAATCCGGAACGGTAAGATACGGTAAATATGGTCAGGTAGAGCCAAAGCGTATCCCAGATCATGATAATAAGGGCTTTTTTATCGGATAATACAGGCGGTAATGTCATTTCGCGTATCACCAGAGGGAAAAATACAACGGAAAGTCCGAATACAGTCGGAACGGACCAGAAGAAAAATTCTCCTCCGCCATTCATGGCATTTACAAAAAATAAAATCAGCAGCAGGGCACCGACACCACATAAAATACATTTCATCAGCCGTTTCTGGGAAGAAATAAGCGGAACAACAGTGAGTGCTGCGACAAGCATCATGGAAGCGGTTACGACAGAGAATACGCCGAGTCCGCTGCCGCCGGCCATGGATACAATAAAGGTAATAAGGATCGGAACAAGTAGCAGGGCGGCAATGACTATACCGGCTTTGTATGCCAGGTTCCGTTCTTTTTTGGCATGCCGTTCCAGAATTTCGCAGGATTCGGTTTCAATTACGTTGTCAATGGTATGATTGGCTAAATCTTCGTAAATTTTTTCGCAGTCAGCGCAGTCAGCAAGATGCTGTCTGACCAGTTCACAGCTGGCAGGACTGCATGCATGGTCGTAATATAATGGCAGGAGATCCTGCACAATGTCACATTCGTTTGGATTATGATTCATAGTGGTCCATCCTTTCTTTAATTTTTAATCTTGCCCTGTGATAAGTAACTCTCGCCCAGTTTTCTGTTTTCCCGAAGATTATTCCAATTTGTGAAAAGGATAATTCTCCGAAAACTCTTAGCTGAAAGACTTCTTTATAAGGTTCCTGAAGTTCATGAAGTACGAGATGAATCTGCAGCGCAGAGTCCTGATCCGCAATATGGTTTGCAATATCATCGGATGTTTCCGCAGCAGATGCATCGAAACAGGCATATTTTTGATTTTTGCGGCATTCATCAACTGCAAGGTTTTTGGCTATGCTGCACAGCCATGTGAATTCACGGGATTTCCCTTCATAGCCGTGTCGGGCAGTCAGCGCTTTATAAAACGTATTTTGTGTGATTTCTTCCGCCAGGGACTGATTTTTGACGATTGTCATCACGTAAGAATAAACCTGCAGGTAATAGGAATTGTACAATTTTTCATAATTCAGAACCGGTCACCTCCTTTTTACACAGATTAGACGGCGAAAAGATGGTTTCGTTACAAACTTTTCCAAATTATTTTATAATATTTTTCATGGATTTAACAGGAAAGAATTTCAAGTGGCTATGTTTTAAGGTTAAGTTAAGGAAAACATCATAAGAAAATAATATGACAATTTTTAAAAAGTATATTACAATAAAAAGGTAGCAGGAGTAGTTAACAGAAAGGGGATTTTTATGGAAAATCTGATACCGTATCTTGTCCCGGCGGTTATTGTGGTGATCGTTGTATTGCTGTTATTGCTGGGATATGTGAAAGCACCGCCGGATATGGCATACATTATTTCCGGTGTGAAAAAGAAATCAAAAGTTGTCATTGGAAAGGCAAGTATAAGGATTCCGTTTTTTGAGCGTCTGGATAAACTGAATCTGCGTCTGATTCCGATTGATGTCAAGACGAGTAACGCCGTACCGACAGCGGATTACATCAATATCAATGTGGATGCCACGGTCAATGTCAAGATCAGTAATGATCCGGAGAAACTGCGTCTGGCAGCAGAGAACTTTCTGAATAAAAATACAGAGTACATAGCAAGTGTGGCACGTGAAGTGCTTGAAGGTAATGTGCGTGAGATTGTTGGTAAGATGCGGCTGGAGGAAATGGTTTCCGACCGTCAGAAATTTGCCAACCTTGTCAAAGAAAATGCGGAGCCGGATCTGGCAGCGATGGGACTGGATATCATCAGTTTCAATGTGCAGAATTTCGTTGATGGAAATGATGTCATTGAAAATCTCGGTATCGACAATATTGTAAAGATTAAGAAATCTGCAGCCATCGCAAAAGCTGAGAGTGAGAGAGATATTAAAGTTGCACAGGCAGCAGCGGATAAAGAATCCAATGATGCGGCAGTGGAAGCGCAGACAGAGATTGCGAAGAAACAGAATGAACTGGCTATCAAAAAATCAGAACTTCAGATGGAAGCCGATACAAAGAAGGCGATGGCAGATGCCGCTTACGAAATTCAGAAAGAGGAACAACGTAAGACCATTGAAGTTACCACGGCAAATGCAGATATTGCAAAGCAGGAGCGTGAAATTGAGTTAAAGCAGAAGCAGGTTGCCGTTACGGAGCAGTCGCTGGAGGCAGAAGTAAAGAAGAAAGCCGAGGCAGAAAAATATGCAGCCCAGCAGCGCGCGGAAGCAGAACTTTATCAGCGTCAGAAGGACGCAGAGGCAAAGCAGTTTGAGGCACAGCGGGAAGCGGAAGCGCAGAAGGCACAGGCAGAAGCCATGCGTTTTGCAAGAGAGCAGGAAGCAGCCGGTATCCGGGCAGTCGGTGAGGCAGAGGCATCTGCGATTCAGGCAAAAGGTATTGCGGAAGCAGAAGCCATGGAAAAGAAGGCAGAAGCATATGCGAAGTATAATAAGGCTGCAGTAGCGGAAATGATGATCAAGGTACTTCCGGATATTGCCGGAAAAGTTGCAGAACCGCTCGGTCAGATTGACAAGATCACAATCATTGGCGGTGGCGAAGGCGGAAGCAATGGGGTGGATCAGATTGCCGGAAATGTGCCGGTGGTCATGGCAAAAGTCTTTGAAAGCATGAAAGAAGCAACCGGAATTGATCTGGCAGATATTATCAACGCAGAGTCTTACGATGCGAAGGTAAACCGCAATGTGAATGTATCGGGACTTGATTCCGTGAACTTTGTAGTAAAGGATGACGGAACAAAGGTTACGATGGCAAAAGTGGAGCCGCAGAATAGTACAAAACCGGTAAGTACAGATGTACCGGAATCCGGAGAACAGGGATAAAACCAAAAGAAAGAGAACAGTGTCAGATGATAAATCGGGGCACTGTTCTCTTTTTGTCGGTGATGATTCATGGGAAATGTTTAAATAATAGGTGCAATTCGGAAAATTTTTCGTTATACTAAATATATGAAGATAAAGAAATGAAAAAATGGAAACAGCAATCGCAGCATTACAGCAGGAAGCAACGGAAGAAGAGGTAAAAGGTTCAGGAAGTGTTATGTCTACGTTTTTGGCAGATATGCATCAGCTTTTTACGCGGCACTTCCTGTGGATGAAATCATAGGAATAAAGGAGAGACCACGTGGGCAGAAAAAAAGAGCAGGAACATAAAACTTTAGCCCGTTGGATCATTGATAAAACCAATACCGATCATTACAGGGCGGGGATGCTCAGTGGATGGAAACATCCGTATATCGATGCGGATGTTATGGAAATCGTGGGTGGAAGAAAACAGCTTTTGGATCAGGCAACTATCCTTGAAAATGAGACAAATGCGGGAAAGATGGGGAAGTTTAAGCCCGATTGGAAAGATGTAAAAACAAGTATTAAGAAAATTGATTATGATGTTTCGATTATTCCGGAATTGTGTGAAAGGGAACAAATCGAAGATCCAAGGAAAAGACAGCTTCGTCTCATTGCCCGTGTGGAAAAATGGCGGAGAAAAGGACAGGATTGTGCATGGTTGTGCTCCTACTATGATGATTTATTGGATCTGTTGAACAGAGGCAAAGAGCAGAAAGAACTGGAAGATGAAACCTTTTTTGTATGTATAGATGCAGTTGCACATCAAAAGGAACACGTCTGGAAACGGGTGTTCAGTGCGCGTGTCCTTCACAATTCCAAATGTTTCCAAAAAAATTATGAGGATAGAATACTGTCTGTTTTAAAAGAAAAATCCCCATTTTATATAGAGGAAATGAGTGATGATGAACTGCTGGATGCGCATAATATTCATTCTTATGCGCAGACGCTTGAGTGGAAAGGCACACTGCAGTATATTATAAATGATGAAAAAGTAATTGATTCTTCATCACAGATTTATGGAACGATTATAAATACACAGACAATGGAACATGCAAGGGCGTATGCCCTGTCAGGTTGCAAAAGAATCATGACAATTGAAAATAAAGCAAACTATGAGGACATGTCTTATAGAAAAGATACTCTTTATATATTTTGTCATGGTTTTTTCTCTCCAAAGGAAGTTCGGTTTTTGAAGACGATTTGTGATCTGGTTTCTGAGGAATGTGAATTTTATCATTGGGGAGATCTGGATTATGGAGGAATCTGTATTTTCCAGTTTATTAAGGCGCAGGTATTCCCAAAACTTCTTCCATACAAAATGAGTCAGGAGGATTTTGAATTAGCAGTCAGAGAGGATGCAGGTATTTTGTTAAAGGAAGATACCAGAAATAAGCTGATAAGGAAAAATGCAGGACTACTGGAACCATTAAAGGAAGCAATACTTAAGTCAGGTTTGACGATAGAACAGGAACGGCTGTTGTAGAAAATAAAGAGGAAATTCATTCATGATTTTAAAAAAGAAAATTCCAAAGGAATTTTATAAACTATTTCGCACGAAAAACCGTGATGCATATATGCAGTTTCTTGTGGCAATTTATGAGGAAAATAATGAAGTGTATACAGCACTTGGATTGACGATAGAGGAATGCCGTGTGATTATTGCAGATACAATTGCAAAGGCAAGGATTATCTGGGAGGATGAGGAAATAGAAGAAGAGGACGAGCCGGATACCTTATTTCCGGAAGATTCGCCGTCTGGCATATTGAATACCTTGATTCGGTGGGGATGGTTAAAAAGCGATTTTGATGAAAAGTTAAATACGTATATTATTTCTTTCCCGGAATACAGCCAGCTGTTTACGGAATTGTTTCAGAAGCTTCAGACAGAAGATGACAGCCGGGAGAGGGAAAGTATCCTTTCGATTTACAGTGCTTTGTTTACGTATCATTCGGATACAGAAAAAAATAATGATATTTTAAAAAACGCACTCCAGACGTCCAGACGGCTGGGGCAGCTTCTTTCCAATATGCAGGATGGAATGCGTTCCTATTTTGAGGAATTGTCGCAGAAAAAAAATTTTATTGGAATTCAGAAAGTTCTGGTAGAGGAAATTAACAACAGTGACAGTAAAAAATATGCAATTCTTACGACAACAGACAGCTTTTACCGTTATAAGGAAGCAGTTAAAGAACTGGTCAGCCAGATTCTTCGCGAAAATGACCAAAAAAGGGAACAGCTTGTAAAAGAGCGTACCGGACTTGTGGAGGGAACTGTTACCAGCAAAAGAAACCAGTATCGTCTGGAATATTGTGAAAGTGCCAGTCAGCTTGTGTATCAGGTGGAGCGGGAATTTGATCTGATCGAAAAAAAATATAACAAGCTGATCGAACAGAAAACTGTCTTTGCCAAGCGTGCACTGGCACGAATCCATTATATTCTGCAGGAAGGCTCTTCGGATGAAGATCATATTGTAAAGTTAATTAATTTGTTGGATCATCATGCAAACAGCCCACAGGTGTTAGAACAAATGCGTGACCGGATCAGAGTGGGAACACAGTTTAAGAATATAACCGATAGAAGTTTTTACAACCGGAAAAATGCGGAGGATGCAGGATTTCACCCGATTGCGATGGAAAAGCACAACGAGGAGACTCAGATGACCGATTTTGTACCAAAGCCGCTTTATACGAAAAAACAGTTGCAGGAATTCAGGCAGAAAAATATCGTGGATGGCAGATTTGTCACGGATGAACAGACGATTCAGTCCGTAGAAGATCTGGAAAAACTGCTGTTTTTGTGGCAGGAGGAAACGGATGATACGAAACAGGAGGAAACGGTGCATATTGATGGAGAATTAAAAGGAGAATATGGATTTGTTTTTTCAAAACTGGTGATTGACGCTAAAAAAGGAGAGAAAAAATAAATGTTAGAATACATGGAAAATATCTCGCAGAGTGAGGCGGAAAATATTAGAAAAACCATACAGGATCTGTTTCGCCAGACCTGTATTTTGCAGACAAAGTGTGATCCGGTTACTCTGATCCAGAAGGATAATCCTCACTATCAGGTATGTGCGAGAAATCGGGAATTTATTGCAGATTATCTGCAGGTGCTTGACTGTGAACTGGTTCATGATCCGCAGGAACATATTTTCCGGATTACAGGAGATGGCGTGCTGACGGAGCGTATGACACTTTTAACAACGAAACTGGTGATCCTTATGAAATTGATTTATCGGGATAAAATTATGGGAGAAGGACTACATGCCACGACAACCAGTCTTGCGGAGATCCGAAGATATGGAAAGGAAACAAACTTGATTACGCGCAGACTGACCGCTCAGGAGTGGCAGGAGGCATTGATTCTGATGAAAACACACCAGATGATCGAACTGCCAAGTGCCATTGGAAATCTCGAAGACGATTCCCCGATTTATATTTACAGTACCATTAATATTTTCTGTTCAGCGGCAGATATCAATGAGCTGGTTGAAATGTTCAAAGGAGAAACCGGGGAAACGGAAGAACAAAAGGAAGCAGAGTATTCGGAAAAGACGCAGGATCAGTGGGAAACACAAGACGAAATGAGGAGTGAATAAATTGAGTCAGGCAAAAAAAGTTTTTACAAGGATGTGCCTTAACAACTGGGGAGGCATTGATCATAAGGTACTGGAGTTTCATGAATATGTGAATTTGTTCAGTGGAAAAAGCGGATCTGGAAAATCGACAGTGATGGATGCCATCCAGGTCATTTTGTATGGAAGTTTCTCACCGAGTTTTCTGAATAAAGCAGCGGATGATGCAAAAAATCGCAGAAGTGTGTTAAGTTATCTGCGCGGAGAACAAAAAGACGGATCTGCCAATCGTAAAGACTGTGATTTCTGTTCCGTAATTGCTCTGGAAATTGAAGATACCGGAATCCATATTACAACCTGTATTGGAATTGCGTTTGAAGTAAGAAAATCAGATTCTGAGATTAAAAAATTTGTGTATTTCAGTCACTCCGGGAAAATGCCGGAGTCTGAATATCTGACGGAACAGGGCGTCTGCTATTCCAATCAAGAGATCAAAAAGCTGGTCAGTGCCAGAACAAAATCCGATGACAACCGCGGAAAGGGAGAAGTCAACCGCATTTATGGTTCCAAAGAGGCATACCTGGGAACTCTGTATGATGTGATTCTCGGGTATATTGATCAGAACCGTTTTATCACGATGGAAAAAAGTGCAATTGCCCTGAAAATGACCAATGGAACGGGACAGTTTATTCGTGATTATATGTTTCCAAAGAACACTTCCAATACCATTGCCACGATTAGTGAACAATTGGATTCTTACCGGCAGATCAAAGATAAAATAGAAGATCTGAGAAAACGAATCGAGATACTGACAGATATTCAGACATCCGGGCAGGAACTTGTGCGTCTGCAGTCCGATAAGATCCGGGCAGAGGCAATGATCCGCTGCATTGGAATTGAAGATTTGCGGGCAAGAATTCAGACCGCGGAAGAGGATAAAAAGATCATTGCAGAGAAACAGGAGCAGCTGCAGGGAAAGATAAAAGAACGTTCTGCTGTGCGTGGGGAAATCGAACAGGAACTGATTCAGGTCAGTGCAGATCTTAAGTCCAGTGATTTGGGTGGAAAACAGCAGCAGTATGAGGAACTGGATGCACGCAGCCAGATGCTTGCGGATAATACGAGACAGTGGAACAAGATCCTTCTTGGAATGAAAAACTGGGAAGAAGATGATGTGATCACCGATTATATCAGTAATCCGGTTCTAAATTTGATTGCAGAACTTGGCAGTGGAAACGTAACGGAGGAATTGTGCCAGAACCTGCATTTAAAAATTGAATCTGCCAAGCAGAATATCGAAAATGAAGTGGAGGATTACAGTGAGCAGAGGCGCGAGATCGGAAAAGAATTAAAAGAAAAAAAGCGGCTGGTGGATGACATGAAACATAACCGCAAACCATATGAGGAGAATCTGAGGTCTGCAAGAACGGCATTATCCCAACAGCTGAGTGACCGCTATGGAACGACTGTCAGGGTGCAGATTTTTGCTGATCTGTTTGATGTGCAGGAGGAAGAATGGAAAAATGCCATTGAGGGACGCATGGGAAGGCTAAAACGTTCCCTGATCACGGAACCACAATATGCACATGAGGCAGCAGTCCTGTTTCGCAACATGAAGCAATATGAAAATGTGGATTTAATTAATTCCAAGGCGATTGCGGACAGTGAGCCGGATTGTTTGGAAGGATCTTTATATGATGCAGTAAAGACAGAGGATGCTTATGTGGATGTATGTCTGAAACGGTATCTGGGACATATTATGAAATGCAGGTCTGTGGAGGAACTGGAGCAGGTAAGGGATGGTGTGACACCGGATTGTTATTCGTACAGCAATTTTATTTTCCGGCATCTTAAGAAAAAAGACTATACGACCAGAGCGTGTATTGGACGCCGTGTTTCCAAGGCGCGGCTTACAGAATATGAAAACGATGTGGAAGATTTAAGCAGACAGGAGACGGAATTGGATCATCTGCTGCGCAGATTAAAAGCTGCAAGAGAATTTGAGTGTCTGAAAGATGAGCCATCGCATTACGTGAAACTCTCCAAGGCGGGTGCTGAGCTTGCAAAGGTAAATAAAACCAAGAAAGAACTCGAAGAAGTGATCCGCTTTTTGCGGGAGGGGGCATACAAAGAACTCGAAGAGAAGGAACAGGCTTTAAAGAAGCAGGTGCGGGACATCCAGACTGAGATCGATGAAGTGCAGACAGAGCTGGCAAAGCTAACCAGCCGGTATGGGCAGCTTTCCGGAGAAAATGAGTCCAGAAGACAGCAGCTGGAGGAAAAGCTGCAGGGATATATTGTCAATGAAGAACTCGAACAGGAAGTGTGGGAATTGTTAAAAAAGCAATCCGGGCAGTCCGTGATTAACAGGAAGAAGGCAGAGATTGCAGATCTGGCAGATAAGGAGCAGGAACAGGCAGAACGTCTGCAGATGGCGCGAAATAAATATATTCTTGCATATCCGGCCAGTGAATTCAGCGGAGCTGAGAAATCCAATGAAGCATATGAAAAACTGCTTGAACGGTACAGGACGGATTTTGAGCCGGCATACGAAGAAGAATTTGAAAAAAAGTGTGCATCCATCTATAAGAGTCTCCGGGAGAATGTCATTGCAACAATTCACGGAGATATCAAAGCAGCCAAACGGCACGCATATGAGATCAACCGCCTGCTACGGGAAACCAATTTCTCAGACAGCACGTACCAGATTAAAATTGAACCGGCCAAAAATGAAAACGGACAGTTCTTTGATATGCTCATGGCAGAGGAACTCGACAGCAAGAATCTGGACAATGCAGGAATTGACGGTCAGATCAGTTTCGGAGAAGATGCATTTTATCAGAAATATGAGCAGAAGATCAAACTTCTGACCGACAAGTTTATGCCACCAAAAGACGAGGATGAGCATTTGCGGGCACAGAAGCGCAAAGAAATGGAACAGTACGCAGACTACAGAAATTATCTGTCATTCAGCATGTTTGAACAGGTAACCGATGAACATGGAAATGTGATCCGGGAAAACTTTGTCGATGATATGGCGGGCAGGGATTCCGGTGGTGAGGGACAAAATCCAAAGTATGTAGCACTGCTTGCTGGATTTGCCATGCTGTATATGCAGCAGAGTAAGCGGGATTCCAAAATTAAGCTGGTACTGCTGGATGAGGCGTTTTCCAAAATGGATCAGGAGCGGAGCGCAGTCTGTCTGAAATATGCCAGAAAGATGGATCTGCAGCTGATTGTCTGTGTGCCGGATGAGCGTTTGCAGTCTCTGATCCGGAATGTGGACTGTGTATATGGATTCCGTCGGTTTAAAAACCGGATTTCCATGATGCATATTGATAAGGGGCAGTATCTGGAAATGATGGAAGGATAAAATTGGATAGTTGATTTTACTACCTCTGTAGTGGTATGATAATTCTATTGAAGATTACATACAAAAGAGGAGCATGGTTTTATGAAAAAAAGGTTTTATTGTCTGCTTGCAGCAGTACTTATGGCAGGTGCCTGTATCTGTGTACCGGTGGCAGAAGTGAAAGCAGAAGATGGTTATAATATAGATTCCTATGATAATGATGATTGGTACGACAGTGATGATAGTCCAACGGATATGGTTCTGGATCTGTCAAATGTAACGATTGACAAAACCAGCCAGACCGGCTATGCGCAGAAGAATGGTTATTTTTATGGCTCTGAAATGCCAACCTATAAATTTACACTTCAGAATACTCCGTGTTTATTAAATGATTATGATGACGGAGTCAGGTTTTCTGCGGAGTGTTCCAACATAAAGATTAATGTATATGCGAGTCTGGAAAATAATGTGATTTCACTTACTCCGGATGTTGTAGGCAAAACGACAGTTACCATTACAATTAATAACAAAACATTTCAGGTAAATATTAATACCCTTGGTGTGGATGTACCAAACTCGCTGCTGCTTTCTACAAAGCAGAAAAAACAGATTACGGTAAAGGGCGTAAACGGAATCAAATGGAAATCCTCCAATCCATCAGTTGTAAGCGTTTCCCAGAATGGAACGGTTTATGCAAAAAAGACAGGAAATGCAGTGTTAATGGGAACATTGGGGGATTTGCAATTGGGATGTGCAGTTTCGGTTGTCACCCCGGCAAGAAAACGTACGGTCCAGAAAGCCGTTCAGATTGCAAAGACCTGTACATACAGCCAGCCAAAGCGTATGCAGGAAAAATTTTACGACTGCAGTTCCCTGGTATGGAAATCTTATCATAAGAATGGTGTTAATTTTGGAATGGCAAATTACGCACCGGTTGCGGCAGATATGGGAAAATGGTGTGCACAGCATAAGAAACTTGTCAGCGGAGGTCTGAGTCAGGCAAATATACAAAATATGAAATTGAATCCGGGGGATGTGATGTTTGAAACCGGACAGAAAAACGGAAGATATAAGGGGATCTATCATGTGGAAATGATTACCGGTTATATATTCTATGGATTTGATGGGAATGGAAAGGCAGAACTTGGAATTCAGTGGGCAACTGGAGATGAAAAATATTACCCAATGGGGCAGATGGTAGGCAGGCCGTAAAGGTCTGTCTTTTTTTGTCCGAATATGTTACAATGCAAAAAAATGAGAAAGAGGGAGAAAAGGATGTTTCAGTCACTTGAATATAAACACCCGAAATTTTATCAGGTATTCCGCCTGTTTATTGTGTTTTTTGCTTCACTTTTGTATGCGTGGAATCTGCGCTGTTTTGCCAAAACGGCAGGCCTGTTTCCGGGAGGATTTTCCGGATTGTCACTTTTACTGCAGCAGATCGGGTTAGATTTTATCCATGTCAGTATACCGTTTTCGGTGTTTAACATCGGACTGAATCTGGTTCCTACTTACATTGCATATAAATTTATCGGGAAAAAATGTACTCTGTATTCTATTATTGTTATTGTACTGACGAGTATTTTTACAGATATGCTTCCGGCGTATGTGTTTACAAAGGATGTGCTGCTGATCAGTGTGTTTGGTGGACTGATTAATGGATTTGCCATCAGTCTGTGTTTAAATGTCGGCACCACCACGGGTGGTACCGACTTTATCAGCATCTTTTTATCACAACAGAAGGGCATTGATGCATGGAATTATATTCTGGCAGGAAATGTGCTCATGCTTGTAGTTGCAGGTGCTTTGTTCGGCTGGTCGATTGCGTTGTACTCGATTATTTACCAGTTCTGCAGCACGCAGATCATTCAGGCACTGTACAAGCGTTACCAGAAGGAAACGATGTTTATTATTTCTGATAAATCCAATGAAATCTATCGTGCCATCCGGGAACGGACCAACCATGATGCAACGTTATTCCAGGGAATTGGGTGTTATGAGGAAAAGCAAAAGACCCTGATTTATTCCGTCATTAATTCCGAGGCAAAAAGGGAGCTGCTTCCGCTTATCCGTCAGATTGATCCTCATGCTTTTATCAATGTTGTGCGGACAGAAGAACTTGCGGGGCGTTTTCATGATATTCCGCATGATTAAAAGCTTTATGCAGATTCAATCTCATAAGTAAAGCCGGCATCCTCGATGGTTTTGATGGTATCCTGGATGCCCTGTCCACCGGCGGTCAGATAACCGGAGGCGAAGATGGAATCGACGACACTTAAAAGCTTTTTTTCTTCTCCTTTGAAATATACCTCACGGCCGGCGGCACAGCGTATATCTGACTGTGGAACCATCAGTCTTGCAAGACAGAGGACTTTCATGCAGTATTCCGTGGTCAGACCAGAAATATCTTTATCACCTAACGGAGTCCCTTTGATCGGAAGCAGGAAATTGATTGGCAGTGCTTCCGGCTGGATCTCTCGCAGTTCCATCAGCATATCTACCACATCTTCTTTGCTCTCGCCCATACCGATGATTCCACCACTGCAGATCTCAAATCCAATCTTCTGCAGCATATGAATGTTTTCGACACGCTGGTCAAAGGTGTGGGTGGAACAGATATGGCTGTAATAGGCGCGGCTGCTGTTTAAGTTGTGGTTGATGCGGTCAAGACCGGCATCGTAGAGCGTGCGTGCCTGTTTTTCCGTTAAAAATCCAATGGAACAGCACAGATGTGTGCCGGTTTTCTTCATGGCACGGATGCGTTCTGCAAGTTCTTCAATTTCCTCATCTGTAAATTTCATTCCGCTTAAGCCGATACAGTGGCGGCTTAAATGGTGTTCATTGACAAAATCGTTGTCTTTGTACAGTTTCTCATCGGAAACCCATTTGTATTTTTCAATATCCGCGGTGGAACGGCAGGATTGTGCACAGTATGCGCAGTCCTGGGAACAGTTGCCGCTGCGGGCATTGGTCAGAATATGGATGCTGACGTGATTTCCTTTATATTTTCTCCGGAGTTTTTCAGCACGGGCGATCAGATCATCCAGCTGATCGTCCGGAGTGTTTAAAATAGCGAGAGCCTCCTCACGGGAGAGAACCGGATCGTTTTCTTTTGTTGTATGCATTTGCTAAATACCTTCCTTGTGTGTAATTATTAACAATATGCATTCACTTTAGCATGGAAAAAATGAAATGTCAACGATGATGAGTGAACGGGTTGACAATAAAGAGTAAAAAACCCGGAGAATGAAAAAATTCTCCGGATTTGAAGTATTATAATAAAATTTTTGATTTATGCTTTAGTAAGCGGGACCCGTTTATAATAAGAAGAACCCCTGCGGCGATTCCTGTGGCAAGTACACAGATTCCGATCACGAGGCTTGATACGGCTGATGATCCCATTGCTTTATATATTTTCTCGTTCATAAAAACAAACCTCCTTAAATTGACGAAGTTTAATATCTTAATTCATTCTTATTTTAACACAACATCCGTTGACATTGCAACGTGGATTTGCTACAGTTGACAGTGTATGAATGAAATTAGAAAAATAACACGAAAATATATAGTAACTGAGAAAAATCAGGAGGCATAGAGATGGCAAAAATTATATTAACCGGAGATCGCCCGACAGGAAGACTGCATGTGGGACACTATGTAGGATCTCTGCGAAGAAGAGTGGAATTACAGAATTCGGGAGAGTTTGATAAGATTTTTATTATGATTGCGGATGCACAGGCGCTGACCGACAATTTTGATAATCCGGAGAAGGTGCGTCAGAATATCATAGAGGTGGCACTGGATTATTTGTCTGTGGGGCTGGATCCAGCAAAATCCACATTGTTTGTCCAGTCACAGATTTCCGAATTGACAGAGCTTACTTTTTTCTATGCCAATCTGGTAACTGTTTCCAGGCTGCAGCGGAATCCGACTGTTAAGTCAGAAATTAAAATGCGCAATTTTGAGACCAGTATTCCGGTCGGTTTTTTTACATATCCGATCAGTCAGGCAGCAGATATTACTGCTTTTAAGGCAACGGTTGTACCAGCGGGAGAAGATCAGCTTCCAATGATTGAGCAGACAAGGGAGATTGTCCGTAAATTCAATTCCATTTATGATGAGGTGCTGGTGGAGCCGGATGTGCTGCTTCCGGAGAATGAGGCATGTATGCGTCTGCCGGGAATTGATGGAAAACAGAAGATGAGCAAATCCTTGGGGAACTGTATTTATCTTTCAGATACGGAAAGTGATGTCAAAAAAAAGATTATGAGTATGTACACGGATCCGACACATATTCAGATCTCTGATCCGGGACATCTGGAAGGAAACTGTGTATTTACCTATCTGGATGCCTTCAGCAAACCGGAGCATTTTGAAGAATATCTCCCGGAATATCATAATCTGGATGAATTAAAGGAACACTATACCAGAGGCGGTCTTGGAGATGTAAAAATCAAAAAATTCCTGAACAACGTCATTCAGGAAGAGCTGGCTCCGATTCGTGCGCGAAGGGCAGAATTTGAGAAAGACATTCCGGCAGTATATGAAATTCTGAAAAAAGGAAGTGATGCAGCGCGTGAAGTTGCAGCACAGACACTTTCTGAAGTAAAACAGGCGATGAAAATCAATTATTTTGATGATGAAGAACTGATTCGTGTACAGAGTGAGAAATATCAGGGTGTATAAAAAGAAAGGATCGGAAAATATGATGATGAAAAAGACAGGACTGCTGGCAGTACTGACAGCAGGAGTACTTTTATTTGCAGGGTGCGCAGGGGAAGCAAAGACAATTGATGCGCAGGCTCTTGCAAAATCGCTTGCAACAGAGATTAAATATGATGATACATTAAAGGAACTGACAGCGGATGAAATTTCAATGCTTGTAGATTTACCGGAAGATGTTGATTCTGTTATGTATGCCGGAAGCGGTTCTACGGCAGAAGAGGTAGGTGTTTTTACCGCAAAAGATTCAAATCAGGCAAAAGAAACCATGGAAGATGTCCAGAAATATCTTGATGATCAGGCGGATTCTTTCCAGGATTATGTGCCGGAAGAGACAAAACGGATTGGAAATGCGGTGCTGGAGCAGAAAAATCAGTATGTGGTTCTGTGTGTGTCCGGGGATTCGGATCAGGCAAAAGAAATTATAGAAAAGGCGTTTAAATAAAATGGTTTTTAGTAGTTTTGTATTTTTACTTGCGTTTTTACCGATCGTATTATTGTTGTACTATCTCTGCCCGGCAAGGCTTAGAAACCTTGTTTTATTGGTTTTCAGTCTGGTCTTTTATGCGTGGGGAGAGCCGGTCTATGTATTAATCATGCTGTTTTCGATTGTATTTGATTATGCGAATGGGCGGTTGATCGAGCACTTTAAAAACAAAAACTGTCCGGGGAAAGCAAAAGCCGCACTGATCGTTGATCTGTGCGGAAACCTTGCCATCCTCGGGTTTTTTAAGTACACGGATTTTGTTATCGGGAGTATCAATTCCATTACAGGGGCAGGGTTGTCGCTGCTGCATATAGCACTTCCGATTGGAATTTCTTTTTATACCTTTCAGACAATGTCCTATACGATTGATGTTTATCGCGGGGAGGTTGCAGCACAGAAAAACATCCTTACATTTGCAACCTATGTAACCCTGTTTCCGCAGCTGATCGCAGGACCGATTGTGCAGTATAAAACGGTGGAAAAAGAACTCATGCACAGAAAAGTCACGCTGGAAGATTTTTCCGAAGGAGCATTTCGTTTTTCCGTGGGTCTGGCAAAGAAAGTGCTTCTGGCAAATCAGATCGGAAGTCTGTGGGATTCCATTTCACAGTTGAATCACATGTCGGTGGCTACGGCATGGCTTGGTGCAATTGCATACAGTTTTCAGATTTATTTTGATTTTTCGGGATATTCGGATATGGCGATCGGACTGGGCAGAATGTTTGGATTCTATTTCCTGGAAAACTTTAATTTCCCGTACATGTCAAAGACAATTACGGAATTCTGGAGACGCTGGCATATTTCTCTAAGTTCCTGGTTCCGTGAATATGTATACATTCCGCTTGGGGGAAACCGTAAGGGTCTGGTACGGCAGCTGTTTAATATTATGGTTGTATGGATGCTGACCGGTCTGTGGCACGGGGCAAACTGGAATTTTGTACTCTGGGGTGTGTATTATGGTGTGCTTCTCATGATTGAAAAGTTGTTCCTGCTTAAATGGCTGGATAAACTTCCAAATTGGATCAGGCATATTTACAGCATGTTTCTCGTGGTTATTGGATGGACAATTTTTGCACAGACGGATATTCACCAGCTGGGAGAATATTTAAAGACAATGTTTGGAATCGGACATGTGGCAGTTGCGGATTCTGATTTCTTATATTTCCTTGGAAGTAATGCGGTACTTCTGGTGGCATTGATCGCGGCATCTATTGATTACCGTGTCTGGATGCGCAGATTAAAGCAGGGAAAGGATGCGACCATTTACGATGCGATTGCAACGTCGAAGGGATGGACTATAGCAAAGCCGGTTCTCATGGTTGTGTTTTTGCTGGTGTCCTTTGCATTTCTGGTAGGAGACAGTTACAATCCGTTTTTATATTTCCGTTTTTAGGAGGCGTAGATCATTGAAAAAAATCAGAGTGACAATGATCGTCATTTTTGTTGCGTTTCTTGCGCTGGTATCTGGTGGAAGCCTGCTGATGAAAGATCGTGAGTTTTCACCAAATGAAAACAGATATCTGGCAGAACCGCCCAGACTGACGGTTGACAATATATTGAGTGGAAAATTTCAGGATGGTCTTGAAAATTATCTCAGGGATCAGATCTGTTTCCGTGATGGATGGATCACGGTAAAAACCGGAATCCAGAAAGCCTGCAAAGACACGGATATCGGAGGGGCTTATGTGGGAAAAGACGGCTATGATTTTGAAAAAATCACACCGGAAGATGTGGATGAAAAACAGATTGCCCGCAATGTGAAAGCGGTGCAGGATTTTTTTGCAAAAGTTTCTGAAAATGTAGAAAAGGAGCGGTTATCTTTTCTGCTTGTTCCATCATCCGGGCTGGTAATGGAGGATAAACTTCCGGCACATGCACGGCTGTTTGATCAGGCAAAGTATATTGACCAGATTGAAAAACAGATGACGGACTGTCGTGTGACAGATGTGAGGAAAGACCTTCTTTCGCATAAGGATGATTATATTTATTACAAAACGGATCATCACTGGACGAGTGAGGGGGCTTACCTTGCCTATGAAACATGGTGTGACAGTACCGGGATGGAGAGCGCGCCGCTGGCTGATCTGAAAAAACAGGTTGCAACCAAAAAATTCCGTGGAAGCCTGTATTCCAAAATACTGGATGCGGATTCGGCATATGACAGTATCTGGACGTATGGAGATACGAAGCAGAAGGCATACGGAAGTGACTGCAGTCTGACAATTGATGAAAAGAAACAGACGGACAGCTGTTACGATACAGCGCAGCTGAGTCAAAAGGATAAATATAAATACTTTTTCGGAGATAATTACGGAACGGTACAGATTGTATCAGACCATGCCAGACATCAGGATCGCAATCTGCTCGTCATCAAGGATTCGTTTGCAAACACCTTTGTGCCGTTTGCAACAGAAAACTATGGACAGATTACCATGATTGACTTACGGTATTATAATGGAAATGTAGAGGAATATATGAAAGAACATCAGATTACAGATGTACTCGTTCTCTATAATATTACAAATTTTATTTCAGACCGGAATCTGTATAAACTGGTCGGAAGAATTTAAAATGGAAAAGAGGTAAGATAAATGGTTTATAAGAGAGTAAGTAAAATAATCTTTGCTGCCATACTTGCCGTAACGGTGTTTTCGGGTTGCGGGAATAGGCAGGAAGAGGGAATAGATAAGACAGAAACAGAGACCACAACACAGAAAAGCACACAGGATTCCACACAGGATGTCACGCAGGAAGCGGAAGAGGAAACAAAATATCCGTCCATCACTTCGGATGGAAAAATAAAAGATTACAAAAGCGTTGTGACAGTGGATGATACAGCATATGAGTTATACACCTATCTGGACAAAACAGCAGACAATTATGCAAAAAGTGTAAATAAGGTAGCGGATACTCTGGCCGGAAAATCGGATGTGTATGATCTTGTCATTCCCCTCAGTTCGGGAATTACATTTCCGGATAATTTGAAGGATGAAATCACATCTTCCGACCAGCATGATGCCATGCAGAAGATTCAGGCAAAAATGGACAAACATGTAAAAAACGTGGACGTATATGACGTGCTTATGCAGCATCGGACGGAGTATGAATATTTTCGGACGGATCATCATTGGACGACACTTGGTGCTTATTACGCATATACGGAATTCTGTAAAGCAAAAGGGATTACGCCGGAATCGCTGGATGCATATAGTAAAAAACAGGATTTTGACGGATTTCTGGGATCTTTTTATAATGATACTTCGGATGCAAAGCTGAAAGCAAATCCGGATACTGTGACAGCATATTACCCAAATGCTGAGAGCATATGCCATGTGACGGCATCGGATGGCAAAAAATATGACTGGCCGGTAATTTATGATGTTTCGAATTACAATGCGGGACTGAAATACAGTACGTTTATTGCAAGTGATAATCCATACACGGAAATTGAGAACAAGGATCTGTCGGATGGAAGTTCCTGCATTGTTGTAAAAGAATCGTTCGGAAATGCATTTATTCCATTTCTGGTTGATCATTATCAGACGGTGTATGTCGTGGATTACCGTTATTGGACAGGAAGTATCAGTAAACTTGCACAGGACAAGAAAGTGAATGATGTGCTGTTTTTGAATAATCTTTCCATGATTCGCAATAAAAGTCTGGTAGGAAAGTTATACAGAGTGCTATAATACATTACAGTAAATAATTCCGTACAGACGATACGAAAGGAGGGGAATCCGGTGGTTAAATATTACAGAACAGATGACCGAAAGATTCATGAAGAACCGACAATTCAGGATGGCGTATGGGTGCAGATGGTAAACCCCAGTGTCGCGGAGGGACAGATGGTCGCGGATGCTCTGGATATGGATGTTGAAGATGTGCTGGCCGCACTCGATGAAGAGGAGAGTTCCCGTATCGAACTACAGGATGGTTATACTCTCATTCTGGTCGATATCCCGTCGATCGAGATCCGTCATGAAAAAGAATCGTATACGACCATACCGCTTGGTATTCTGATTACATCGGGTGAGATCGTTACAGTCTGTACGGAGGATACACCGGTTCTTCAGGCGTTTTTGAATAACCGTGTCCGGGAATTCAGCACGAAAAAAAAGCTTCGTTTTGTCTATCAGATCCTGTACCGGATTGCAGTGCTTTATCAGAGTGATCTTCGTATCATCGACAAGATGCGTACGGAGATCGAGGAACGTGTCGGGGATGATACGGAGGAAGTGGATCTGATTGCGCTACATGAACTGGAATCGACACTGGTCTACTTTGCGACATCCCTTCGTGCCAACGGAGTAGTGCTTGACCGCCTGACAAGATACAAGCGGCTGGAGCAGTATCCGGAGGATAAGGAACTGCTCGGGGATGTAATCGTAGAGAACCAGCAGGCAATTGAGATGACAAGTATTTACCGTGACATCATAAACGGTACCAGGGAATTGCTGTCATCAGTCATCGACAATCGGATGAATTCCATCATGAAATCGCTGACAGTCATCACGCTGGTTATGGCGATTCCTACGGTTATTTCCGGAATTTACGGTATGAATGTCAACGAGCACTGGGTCCCGTTTGCCAATACTGCGCACGGATTTGCTATTATCATCGGAATTATGGTGATCATTTGTGTGATTATCCTGCTTCTTCTGCGAAAGAAGCGTATCCTCTAGCGGATTGAATTGCGGTATTGCAGAGGCGGGACATGAAAGGTGTTTTTAAATGTCCGGATAAAATAGCTTACATTTGGAAAGCCGCTCTGCAGTGCTGTCTCTGTGATGGAGAGACTTGTGGTTTCCAGCAGATGCTTTGCGTGGGATAACCGCAGGTACGTGATATACTGCGAGAGCGTAAGCTGGAAATGTTCCCGGAAATACCGGGAGATATATTTTTCAGACATATGGAAATGTCCGGCGAGATCGTGCAGGGAAATACGAAAACAGTAATTTTGCTGAATATAAGACAGTAACTCTTTCTGGAGGCTGCTGGTGCTTTTTACATGGCTGGGATAAAACAGATTCTGTTCTGCAATGAGAAGCACAAGTTTCAGAAGCAGGATGCGGGTGCCAAGCTGGTTTTGGTATCCGTTTTTTTGGTTCGCAGCAATACGGTCAGAGTTGGCGTTGATGATCTGATCAAGCAGAACGGATGCCTTTGCTGCTGTGTCGTGATCCTCTGGAAGTTTACAGGGAAAGGAGAGGGTGTGGTTCCGCAGGGGAAAGAAAAGTTCCCGTTCCAAAGAATCATCCGACTGAAACGAAATAAATTCGAGAGGAAACAGGAGCGTGTAGTAATCGACATCCCCGGTTGAAGATCCCATCAGATGAAGCTGCCCCGGAGCAACGAAATAAACAGAACCGTCTTCCGCGGTGTATTCTTTTCCGTCAATCAGGAGGTTTAACGGACCTTTTTTCGTGTAAATAACTTCAAGCTCATCGTGCCAGTGTACGGGAATCTGAAAAGCATGGAAAATATTGTGCATGTGATATTGTGTATAGGGGTAATTGTCTGTGCCGTGCGGACGGTTTTCCTTGAGTTCCGGATACATGAAGTCCCTCCTTCTGTCGGTTTCCTAAATTATAATGGAAAAGTAGAAATAATGCAATTATAAGGCGATAAAATGCAAGCATTTTTTGAAAAAAGGGCATAAAATGAATACGAAAGAAAGGAGATACCATCCATGGAACAGAAGAAAAAAACCTTAACGCAGCTTTTTGTTCCCATTTGTCTGGAAACACTTTTGTATATGCTTTCGGGGATGGTCGATACCCTGATGCTTTCGTCTGTAAATGATCAGGCGGTTGGGGCGGTGGGAACTGCAAATACATATATCGGAATTTTTATCATCATGTTTTCTGTGATCTCTTCGGGAATGGTAGCCGTTATGACACAAAATATCGGGGCGGGCAGGCCGGGGGTGGCATATCAGGCCAGACAGCTTGGACTGGCATTTAATGCAGTGCTTGGCATAATAATGTCTCTGTTCTTATCACTCGGTGCCGGGGCCATTCTCTCTGGTGTCGGTGTGGCAGACGCACTGATGCAGCCGGCGAAAACCTATCTGCAGATCGTGGGCGGATTTTGTATTTTAAATGCACTGATTCCGATCTGTTCGAGTTATCTTCGAGCGTTTGGGTTTTCGAAAGAACCGCTGTATGCATCCATTACCGGAAATGTCATTAATTTCTGCCTGAATGCATTTTTCCTGTTTGTCCTGCACAAAGGCGTGGCAGGGGTTGCCACAGCTACCGTGATCTCACGCATCATCAATCTGGTGATTGTTGTGATGCTCGGTGCAGTTTTAGTAAAAGCAAAACAGCATCCGGAGAGGGAGAGCAACCGGGAAGTGATGGGACAGATCATCCGTATCGGGCTTCCGTCCGCATGCGAGACGGCGATCTATAACGTTTCCATGACACTGGTGATCCGTTTTTTGAATCAGATGGATGCACAGGGACTTAATGTGACGGCGCGTTCCTACACAATGCAGATCACAAATTTTTCCTACTGTGTGGGTGCGGCGCTTGCACAGGCGAATGCGATTATGACGGGATGGCGGATTGGCGCGAAAGAGTATGATGCATGTGACCGCGGAACGAGAAAAGCGGCGATCATAGGTGTGATTGTTGCAGTTATTCTGGAAACAATGTTTGCGCTTTGTTCCGGATGGATCATGCAGCTGTTTTCCAAAGATCCGCAGATGGTGTCGCTTGTCGGCAAACTTCTGGCAATTGACATTGTGCTTGAGATGGGGCGTGTAACCAATCTGGTGTACGGGCAGGCATTAAAGACGAGTGGAGATGCCGTGTTTCCGGTAGTGATGGGTGCCTGCTTTATGATTTTGTGTTCAGTTGGGGGAACGTATCTGTTTGGAATCCGTCTGGGTCTCCTGGCGGTGGGCGCATACATCGGTATGGCTGGTGATGAATGCGTCCGTGCCATTGGTATGTACCTTCGCTGGAAGAGCGGAAAGTGGAAAGAAAAGGGATTGGTTAAATCCCGGTAGCTTCGTAGCGCCCACTGGCACCACATGGAAGAACCAGTCCGTTGGAGGAAACCGGAAGACCGATCTCGCTGGCGGTGACTGTACCATTGGCGGTGCCAAGCACCGTGCTTATCATATAGGATAGAACTGCCGGCTGCAGACCGGTGGTATATGAGTTAATCAGGAAGAAGAGCGGATTGTCCGTTAAAATCTGGCTGCAGAGCTGGATGAGCGGATAAACGCTCTCTTCTATTTTCCAGATTTCCCCTTTTGGTCCGCGACCGTAAGACGGCGGGTCCATGATAATGGCATCATAATGGTTCCCACGACGGATTTCCCGCTCTACAAATTTGACACAGTCATCGACCAGCCACCGGATCGGGGCATCTTTCAGACCGGAAGAAATTGCATTTTCTTTTGCCCAGGTGACCATGCCTTTGGATGCATCTACATGGGTTACGCTTGCACCTGCCGCAGCGGCCGCAAGTGTTGCCCCACCGGTATAGGCGAAAAGATTAAGAACCTTAACCTGGCGTCCTTTGGAAACGGCGTCTGCAATGAGCTGGGAAAACCAGTTCCAGTTGGCAGCCTGTTCCGGAAATAATCCGGTATGTTTAAAACTGAAAGGTTTTAAATGAAACGTTAACTTCTTATTAATAGGCAGGGAATATTGAATGGTCCATTCTTTTGGAAGCTGGAAAAATTCCCATTCTCCACCTCCTTTGGAACTGCGGTGGTAGTGGCCGTTCATTTTGCGCCATCCTTTTTCCTTTCTCGGAGTATCCCAGATTACCTGGGGATCTGGGCGGACGAGAAGATAATCTCCCCAGCGTTCGAGCTTTTCACCTTTTGAACAATCGATCACTTCATAGTCATTCCATTGATCTGCTAACCACATATATCATATCCTCCTGATTTCTATCTGTATAAAACAGTAACATTATATGAAAAATAGAAAAAATAATCAATGATTAAATTTCTGCATGACGGATTTTGAAAGGAAAAGCAATTTTTAGACAAAAAAATATTGCATTTGTGACATAAAATGATAGAATGTACCTAACGATGGAATAATTAAACGGAGGATGAACGACATGGAATCATTTATGGGAGATTTAAGTGCTTGTGAAACAATGATCATGAAAGTAATCTGGGATGCGAAAGAAGATATTGCATTGCAAGACCTGATTCGCGAACTGGCAGATCGATATAAAAAGAACTACGCACGTACAACTGTTGTGACATTTGTTCATAAGATTGTAGATAAAGGTTTTGCAACAACTTACCGTAAAGGAAAAGCGGCATATATTCATCCGGAAAAAAGTCTGGCAGCCTATAGGGATGAGTTGTTACAACAGCAGCTGGAGTTTTGGTTTGACGGAAAACCATCCGCATTTTTGTCTGCCTGGTGTGAAAAAAATAAACTGTCCCGCGAGGAAGCAGACAGGATCAGAGAAATAATTGAGAAAGAGTAATCGTGGTATAAAGGAGTATCTTCCTATTATAAAAGGAATGAAATAGGATGCTCCTTTTCATTTTTCTCTTTTTTGACAGAAAATCAAAAAAGTTCTTGCTTTTTTGGGAAAGACCATGTATAATATCAATTGCTGTGGCATGATAGCTGTGAAACGTGAGGTTGCTGCCTATGTGGCAGGTTTTCCGTGGAGCGAATGTCAAGTTAGGAAACTGACGACAAGTCACTGTACAAACAATATGGTCTATCAAAGATAGAAACAACGTGTGAAAAATGCGAATCGCCTGACAATGGGGCGATACATCAGAGATGTACCGCAGGACACACACGGAGAAGTGTACAGTCACCGCTTGTCGTACTATTTACAAAGTGCGAAAAGGAGGCGACTTTTTTTATGGCAAGTCAAGTAATGAGAATCACTCTCAAGGCTTATGATCACGAATTAGTTGATTCATCAGCAAAGAAAATCATCGAGACTGTAAAGAAGAACGGATCACAGGTGAGCGGACCGGTACCTCTTCCTACTAAGAAGGAAGTAGTTACAATTCTTAGAGCTACTCACAAGTACAAAGATTCCCGTGAACAGTTCGAGCAGAGAACTCATAAGAGACTGATTGATATCGTTACACCAACTCAGAAGACTGTTGATGCTTTATCACGTCTTGAGATGCCAGCAGGTGTTTACATCGATATTAAAATGAAACAGAAATAATAACTGTTTCGACAAATTATTTCGTAAGTCCTGATTAGTTATTTCATATAGATATGGCTGCTCTAGGATGAACGGTTCCGCTACTCCACTGCAGATCAGCAGGTGGGCAAGAGGCGTTCCGCTGTAGAAAACAGGAGGTTAAACAATGAAGAAAGCGATTTTAGCAACAAAAGTCGGAATGACACAGATCTTCAATGCAGACGGCGTATTAGTGCCGGTTACTGTATTACAGGCTGGTCCTTGTGTTGTTACTCAGATTAAGACAGTAGACAACGATGGATACAGTGCAGTTCAGGTTGGATTTGTTGACAAGAAAGAAAAGACTGTTAACAAAGATGCCAACGGAAAGAAAGAAATTCGCAACAGACATGGCGTAAACAAGGCTCAGATGGGTCACTTCGCTAAAGCTGGTGTATCTGGTAAGCGATTCGTTCGCGAGTTCAAGTTTGAGAACGCAGACGAGTATAAGTTAGCAGATGAAATCAAAGCTGACATCTTCGCAGAAGGTGACAAGGTTGATGTTACTGCTATTTCAAAAGGTAAAGGTTTCCAGGGTGCTATTAAGAGATTAGGTCAGCACAGAGGACCGATGGCTCATGGTTCTAAGTTCCATCGTCATCAGGGTTCTAACGGTGCATGTTCTTCTCCGAGCCGTGTATTCAAGGGAAAAGGAATGCCTGGACACATGGGTAGCGTAAAAGTTACAACTCAGAATCTTGAAGTTGTAAGAGTTGACGCAGAGAACAACTTACTGCTGATCAAGGGTGCTGTTCCAGGAGCAAAGAAAGCTCTCATCACAGTAAAAGAGACCACAAAGTCTGGTAAATAGTGCAAAGTAAGAAAGGAGGAACTTTACGATGGCTAAAGTAGCTGTTTATAATATGGAAGGTAAAGAAGTTGATTCTATCGAATTAAACGATTCCATTTTCGGCGTAGAAATTAATGAGCATTTAGTTCATATGGCTGTGCTTCAGCAGCTTGCAAATAATCGTCAGGGAACACAGAAGGCTAAGACACGTTCTGAAGTTCGCGGTGGCGGAAGAAAACCATGGAGACAGAAGGGAACCGGTCATGCAAGACAGGGATCTACACGTTCTCCACAGTGGACAGGCGGCGGAGTTGTATTCGCTCCGGTACCAAGAGATTACTCATTCAAGCTCAACAAGAAAGAGAAGAGAGCTGCATTAAAGTCTGTTCTGACTTCTAAGGTAGCAGAGAACAAGTTCGTAGTTGTTGATGAGCTGAAATTAGATGAAATTAAGACAAAGAAGTTCGTACAGGTTATGGACAATCTGAAAGTTGAGAAGGCACTTGTTGTATTAAACGACATGGACACAAACGTGATCGCATCTGCAGCAAATATTCCAACTGTTAAGACTGCTCAGACAAACGAGCTGAATGTATTTGATGCATTAAAGTATGACAAGGTAGTTGTTACAAAGGCTGCTCTTGCAACAATCGAGGAGGTGTATGCATAATGGCAAACGTACAGTATTATGATGTAATCCTCAAACCAGTAGTAACTGAGAAGAGTATGAATGCAATGGCTGAGAAGAAATATACATTTCTTGTTCATCCGGATGCAAATAAAACTATGATCAAGGAAGCCGTAGAGAGAATGTTCGAGGGAACAAAGGTTGCCAAGGTCAACACAATGAATTGTGAAGGCAAGAACAGAAGACGTGGAATGGTAACAGGAAAGACTGCTAAGACAAAGAAAGCAATCGTTCAGTTAACAGAGGACAGCAAGGATATCGAGATCTTCGCTGGATTATAATTCCAAAAGGAGCACTTGCATAAGAGTTGCTTCGCAAGCAAGTGCGTAGGCAATGCATCTACGATGCATTACAAGATATGTGTCAGAGATGACACGATAATGAAAACATCGAAAGGAGAAAAACAATGGGAATTAAGACATATAACCCATATACACCTTCCAGAAGAAATATGACTGGTTCTGATTTCTCTGAGATCACTAAGACAACTCCTGAGAAATCCCTTACAACTTCTTTAAAGAAGAACGCTGGTCGTAACAATCAGGGTAAAATCACAGTTAGACACCAGGGTGGTGGAAACAGAAGAAAATACAGAATCATCGACTTTAAGAGAAGAAAAGATGGTATTCCGGCAACCGTAATCGGTGTTGAATACGATCCGAACAGAACAGCAAATATCGCACTGATCTGCTATGCAGATGGTGAGAAAGCATATATCCTTGCTCCTGCAGGATTAACCGACGGTATGAAGGTTATGAACGGACCAGAAGCAGAGGTAAGAGTTGGAAACTGTTTACCACTTGAGAATATCCCGGTTGGTACACAGATCCACAACATCGAGTTACTGCCAGGTAAGGGCGGACAGTTAGTACGTTCTGCCGGACTCAGCGCACAGCTGATGGCTAAGGAAGGAAAGTATGCAACACTTCGTCTTCCTTCAGGCGAGATGAGAATGGTTCCAATTCAGTGTAGAGCAACAATCGGTGTTATCGGAAACGGTGACCACAACCTCGTAAATATTGGTAAGGCTGGACGTAAGCGTCACATGGGTATCCGCCCAACAGTTCGTGGTTCTGTTATGAACCCTAATGACCATCCACACGGTGGTGGTGAAGGTAAGGCTCCGGTAGGTCGTCCAGGACCATGTACTCCATGGGGCAAGCCTGCACTTGGTTTAAAGACCAGAAAGAAGAACAAGCAGTCTAACAAGCTTATCGTAAGAAGAAGAGACGGTAGAGCTATCAAATAATTAGGAGGTTTATGAAATGGCACGTTCACTTAAAAAAGGACCATTTGCTGATGAGAGCTTACTCAAAAAAGTAGATGCTATGAACGCTTCCGGAGACAAGTCCGTAATTAAGACCTGGTCCCGTCGTTCTACTATTTTCCCATCTTTCGTTGGACACACAATCGCTGTTCATGACGGAAGAAAGCATGTTCCGGTATATGTTACAGAGGACATGGTTGGACATAAGCTCGGTGAGTTCGTTGCAACAAGAACTTACAGAGGACATGGAAAAGACGAAAAGAAATCAGGCGTGAGATAAAATAATATTTAGTGGAAGGAGGTTTCATCCATGGCAAAAGGACATAGATCCCAGATCAAGAGAGAGAGAAACGAAGTAAAGGACACAAGACCTTCAGCTAAGTTATCTTATGCTAGAGTGTCAGTACAGAAGGCTTGCTTCGTATTAGATGCAATTCGTGGTAAGGATGTTGCGACTGCACTTGCAATCGTATCCTACAACCCAAGATACGCTTCAAGCGTTGTAGAGAAGTTATTAAAGTCAGCAATCGCTAACGCTGAGAACAATAACGGAATGAAGGCAGAAAACCTTTATGTAGCAGAGTGCTACGCAAATAAGGGACCAACAATGAAGAGAATTCATCCTCGTGCACAGGGTAGAGCTTATAGAATCGAAAAGAGAATGAGCCACATTACAATCGTGCTCGATGAAAGATAGGAGGCAATCATGGGACAGAAGGTTAATCCTCATGGATTAAGAGTCGGCGTTATCAAAGATTGGGATTCTAAATGGTATGCAGATGGAGATTTCGCTGATTACTTAGTAGAAGATTACAATATCAGAACATTTCTGAAGAAAAAATTATACGCAGCTGGTGTTTCTAAGATTGAGATCGAAAGAGCATCAGATCGTGTGAAGGTTATCATTTACACAGCTAAGCCAGGTGTTGTAATTGGTAAGGGCGGCGCTGAGATCGAAAAGATCAAGGCAGAAGTTCAGAAACTTACAGATAAGAAGTTAGTTGTAGATATCAAAGAAGTAAAGAGACCAGATCGTGACGCTCAGTTAGTAGCTGAGAACATCGCTTTACAGCTTGAGAACCGTGTTTCTTTCCGTAGAGCAATGAAGTCCTGCATGGGTCGTGCAATGAAGAACGGTGCAAAGGGAATTAAGACTTCCTGCTCAGGACGTCTTGGTGGAGCTGATATGGCCCGTACAGAGTTCTACTCTGAAGGAACTATACCGCTTCAGACACTTCGTGCAGATATCGATTATGGATTCGCAGAGGCAGATACCACTTACGGTAAAGTAGGTGTTAAGGTTTGGATCTACCGTGGCGAAGTGCTTCCTACAAAGGCTAATAAGGAAGGAGGAGCTCAGTAATTATGTTAATGCCAAAGAGAGTAAAACATCGTAAACAGTTCCGTGGTTCCATGGCTGGTAAAGCAACCAGAGGAAACAAGATCACATACGGTGAGTATGGTATCGTATCATTAGAGCCTTGCTGGATTAAGGCAAATCAGATCGAGGCAGCCCGTGTTGCTATGACAAGATATATCAAGCGTGGTGGTAAAGTCTGGATCAAGATCTTCCCAGAGAAGCCTGTAACTCATAAGCCTATGGGTGTTCGAATGGGTAAAGGAAAGGGTGCCCTTGAGTATTGGGTAGCTGTAGTTAAACCAGGTAGAGTATTATTTGAAATCTCCGGTGTTCCGGAAGACGTAGCGAAAGAAGCTTTACGTCTTGCTACACATAAATTACCTTGCAAATGTAAAGTAGTTTCACGTGCAGATTTAGAAGGCGGTGAGTCAAATGAAAACTAGTGCATATTTAGAAGAATTAAAGTCACTTACTGTTGCAGATTTACAGTCACAGTTAGTTGATGCAAAAAAGGAACTTTTCAATTTGAGATTCCAGAATGCAACCAATCAGTTAGATAATACAGCCAGAATTAAAGAAGTTCGCAAGAATATTGCTAGAATTCAGACTGTTATCACCGAGAAAGCTAGCGTTGCTGAATAAATCCAATTCTCAGAAAGGAGACTTCGGTCGTGGAAGAAAGAAATCTTAGAAAAACACGTGTAGGTGTTGTTGTAAGCGATAAGATGGATAAGACAATCGTTGTAGCTGTAAAGAACAACGAGAGACATCCACTGTACAACAAGATCGTTAAAAAGACTTATAAGTTAAAGGCTCATGACGAGAACAACGATGCTAAGATCGGCGATACCGTCAGAGTTATGGAAACAAGACCATTATCTAAAGATAAGAGATGGAGACTTGTAGAAATCATGGAAAGAGCAAAATAATAAAAGGAGGCTACAAGCATGGTACAGCAGGAAAGCAGACTCAAAGTTGCGGACAATACTGGCGCAAAAGAGTTACTTGTTATCCGCGTAATGGGTGGATCTACCAGAAGATATGCGAACATCGGCGATGTGATCGTTGCTACTGTTAAAGATGCAACACCAGGCGGTGTTGTTAAAAAGGGCGATGTTGTAAAAGCCGTAGTTGTTCGTTCAGTAAAGGGTGCCCGTCGTAAAGATGGTTCCTATATTAAGTTTGATGAGAACGCAGCAGTTATTATCAAGGACGACAAAACTCCGAGAGGAACTCGTATCTTTGGACCAGTAGCTCGTGAGCTTCGTGAGAAACAGTTCATGAAAATTGTTTCTCTGGCTCCAGAAGTATTATAGGAGGAACGAAGATGGCAAGTATGAAGATCAAAAAAGGCGATATGGTAAAAGTTATCGCTGGCAGAGATAAAGACAAAGAGGGCAAGGTTATTGCCGTAAATAAAAAAGACAACACACTCCTCGTTGAAGGCGTTAACATGGTTACCAAGCATGCAAAGCCAAGCATGGCAAACCAGCAGGGCGGAATCCTTCATCAGGAAGGACCTATTGATGCATCTAACGTAATGTTCCTTCACAAAGGAAAAGCTACCCGTGTAGGTTTCAAGATGGACGGAGACAAGAAAGTACGTTATGCGAAATCAACAGGCGATGTTATCGATTAATTGAAGAGAGGAGGACAAAACATTGAGTAGACTTAAAGAGCAGTACGAAAATGAGATCAAAGACGCAATGATCAAAAAGTTCGGATACAAGAATACAATGGAGGTTCCAAAGCTTGACAAGATCGTAGTTAACATGGGTGTTGGTGAGGCTAAGGAGAACGCAAAGCTTCTTGAGGCAGCTGTAAAGGACATGGAGGCTATTACCGGTCAGAAGGCTGTTACAACAAAGGCTAAGAATGCGATCGCAAACTTCAAGATCAGAGAGAACATGCCAATCGGATGTAAGGTTACCTTACGTGGCGAGAAGATGTATGAGTTCGCTGATCGTCTGATCAACTTAGCATTACCTCGTGTACGTGACTTCCGTGGCGTTAACCCTAACGCATTTGATGGTCGTGGAAACTACGCACTTGGTATCAAAGAGCAGATTATCTTCCCAGAGATCGAGTACGATAAGGTAGATAAGGTTCGTGGTATGGATATCATCTTCGTTACAACTGCAAAGACAGATGAAGAGGCACGTGAGTTATTAACTCTGTTCAACATGCCATTTGCTAAATAATCAGGAGGGAATTTTTAATGGCTAAGACAAGTATGAAAGTTAAACAGCAGCGTAAACCAAAATTCTCTACCAGAGAATATACACGTTGCAGAATTTGTGGACGTCCACATTCAGTTTTAAGAAAATACGGAATCTGTAGAGTATGTTTCCGTGAGTTAGCATATAAAGGTCAGATTCCAGGCGTTAAGAAGGCATCCTGGTAAACCTTTAAGAGAAAAGTTGTAGTCCAAAAGGAGGAAAAATGTCATGATGATGACAAGTGATCCAATTGCAGATATGCTTACAAGAATCCGTAATGCAAATACTGCAAAACATGATACAGTAGATATTCCAGCTTCTAAGATCAAAGTTGCTATCGCTGGCATCCTTGTTGATGAAGGTTTCATCGAGAAGTATGACATCATCGAGGATGGTAACTTCAAGACAATCCGTGTCACATTGAAGTATGGCGCTGATAAGAATGAGAAGATCATTACAGGAATTAAGAGAATTTCCAAGCCAGGTTTACGTGTATACGCTGGCAAGGATGAAATCCCGAGTGTACTTGGTGGATTAGGAATCGCAATCCTTTCTACGAACCAGGGAATCGTTACCGACAAGGAAGCAAGAAAGCTTCAGGTTGGTGGCGAAGTATTAGCATTTGTATGGTAGTCAAAACCAGATAGAAACTATTAACATCCAATAAATACAGGAGGTACGGGCATGTCACGTATAGGAAGAATGCCAATCGCAATTCCAGCTGGAGTAACAGTTGAGATCGCAGAAAATAATCATGTGACTGTAAAAGGTCCAAAGGGTACTTTGGAGAGAACTCTTCCATCAGAGATGGATATTAAGGTTGAGGGCTCCGAAGTCGTAGTTACAAGACCAAACGATTTAAAGAAAATGAAATCCTTACACGGATTAACAAGAACACTGATAAACAACATGGTTGTTGGTGTAACTGATGGTTACACCAAGACCCTTGAGGTAAACGGTGTAGGTTATAGAGCACAGAAGTCCGGAAAGAAGTTAACACTTCACCTTGGATATTCTCATCCGGTTGAGATGGAAGATCCAGAAGGACTTGAGGCAGTTGTTGAAGATAACAAGATTATCGTTAAAGGTATTGACAAAGAAAAAGTTGGCCAGTACGCAGCTGAAATCAGAGATAAGAGAAGACCTGAGCCATATAAGGGCAAGGGTATCAAGTATGCTGATGAAGTTATTAGACGTAAAGTTGGTAAGACTGGTAAGAAATAATTAAAGGAGTGGACAAGAAATGGTTAGTAAAAAGTCAAGAACAGAAGTTCGTGAAAAGAAGCATAGCAGAATGCGTAATCATCTTGCAGGTACAGCAGAGCGTCCTCGTTTAGCTGTATTCAGAAGTAATAACCATATGTATGCTCAGATTATTGATGATACAGTTGGAAATACACTTGTTTCTGCTTCAACTCTGGATAAAGATTTAAAGGCAGAGCTTGAGAAGACTAATAACGTTGATGCAGCAGCAAAACTTGGTACTGTTATTGCAAAGAAAGCATTAGATAAGGGTATTACCACAGTTGTCTTCGATCGAGGCGGTTTTATTTACGCAGGCAAGGTAAAGGCATTAGCTGAAGCAGCAAGAGAAGCTGGTTTAGAGTTTTAGGAGGAGACAAACATGAAACGTGAAATCATTGATGCGAGTCAATTAGAATTAGTTGACCAGGTTGTTGACATCAAGCGTGTAACAAAGGTCGTTAAGGGTGGACGTAACATGCGCTTCACAGCTCTCGTTGTTGTTGGTGACAAGAATGGTCATGTTGGTGCAGGTCTTGGAAAGGCTGCTGAAATTCCTGAAGCAATCCGCAAAGGAAAAGAAGATGCAATTAAGAGCCTCATCAGTGTTAAATTAGACGAGAATAACTCTATTACACATGATGTAACAGGAAAATACACAGGTGCTTCCGTATTATTAAAGAAGTCTCCTGAAGGTACTGGTATCATCGCAGGTGGTCCGGCTCGTTCCGTATGTGAGCTTGCAGGTATCACAAATATCCGTACAAAATCATTAGGATCAAATAATAAGCAGAACGTTGTACTTGCTACTATCGAGGCACTTTCTCAGTTAAGAAGCCCGGAAGAAGTTGCAAGACTTCGCGGTAAATCTGTAGAAGAAATCTTAGGTTAAGGAGGAGCGACTAAGTCATGGCAGATAAAGTAAAAGTTACACTTATTAAGTCAACAATCGGTGCTGTTCCGAAGAACAAGAAGACAATCGAAGCTCTTGGATTAACTAAGTTACACAAGACTGTAGAGTTACCAAACAACGCAGCTACACAGGGCGCGCTTCGCAAGGTTGCACCATACGTTAACGTAGAAGAAGCATAGAATAAAATAAGGAGGTGCCAAAATGGATTTATCTAGTTTAAAAGCAGCAGAAGGCTCCGTACACAGCGATAACTTTAGAAGAGGTCGTGGACACGGTTCAGGAAATGGCAAGACTGCTGGTAAGGGCCATAAGGGTCAGAAGGCTCGTTCTGGAGCACCAAGACCAGGGTTCGAAGGTGGCCAGATGCCATTATACAGAAGATTACCAAAGAGAGGTTTCAAGTGCAGAAACTCTAAGGAAATCATCGGAATTAATCTTTCAGCTCTTGAGAAATTCGATAATGACACTGTAGTATCAGTAGATACACTGATCGAAGCAGGTATCGTTAAGAACCCAAGAGACGGCGTAAAGATTCTTGGAAATGGAGAATTTACTAAGAAGCTTACAGTCCAGGCTAACGCTTTCAGTGCTAGTGCCAAGGAGAAGATTGAAGCTCTTGGTGGAAAAGCTGAGGTGATCTAATGTTTAAGACACTGCGTAATGCATTTAAAGTAAAGGACATTCGAGATCGAATTCTTTTTACTTTTTTGATGCTGATCGTCATCCGGATCGGAAGTGAACTTCCGGCTCCGGGTGTTGATGGGGAAGTGTTTAAACAGTGGTGGGCAAGCCAGTCTGCAGACGGACTTGGATTTTTCAATGCGATTACAGGCGGTTCTTTCCTGAATATGTCTGTATTCGCACTGAATATTACACCGTACATTACTTCATCCATCATTATTCAGCTGCTTACCATTGCGATTCCGAAGCTTGAAGAAATTCAGCGTGACGGAGAAGAGGGAAGAAAGAAGATGGTTGCACTTACCCGTTATGTGACTATCGTTCTTGCATTGATTCAGTCTATAGCAATGACAATCGGTTTTTACCGTGGTGGATATCTCACTGGCCAGGGACCTTTAGCCGTTATTGAGGTTATTACAGGACTTACGGCAGGATCTGCAGTTCTTATGTGGATTGGTGAGCGCATCACAGAGAAAGGTATCGGAAATGGTATTTCCATTGTATTGGTTATCAACATCATTTCACGTATGCCGGAAGATATGGGAACTCTTTGGAGTCAGTTCATTGCGAACAAATCCATTCCAAAGGGAATCGTGGCAGGCCTGATCATTATTGCAATCATCGTTGCAATGGTAGTATTCGTAGTAGTACTTCAGGATGCAGAGCGTAGAATCCCAGTTCAGTATTCCAAGAAACTGCAGGGAAGAAAACAGGTGGGTGGTCAGTCCACACACATTCCGCTTAAGGTCAATACCGGCGGTGTAATCCCTGTCATCTTTGCACAGTCACTGTTACAGACACCAGTGATTATCGCAGCGATTCTTGGAAAAGGTAATGGAACAGGTATCGGAAGCAAGATCTTAAAGGGAATGTCCCAGTCTAACTGGTGCAATCCGGAAGAGCCGATCTACAGTATCGGACTTGTGGTTTATATTCTGTTAATTATCGCGTTTGCATATTTCTATACACAGATTACGTTCAATCCTTTGGAGATTGCAAACAATATGAAGAAAGCCGGTGGTTTTATTCCGGGTATCCGTCCTGGAAAGCCTACCAGTGATTATTTAAATCAGATACTCAACTACATTGTATTCATCGGAGCAGTTGGTCTGTCCATCGTTGCATTTATTCCAATTTTCTTCAACGGTGTATTTAAGGCAGATGTTTCTTTCGGTGGTACATCAATCATCATTATTGTCGGTGTTGTTATTGAGACAATTAAGCAGGTTGAGTCACAGATGAGAGTTCGCTATTACAAGGGATTTTTGAACGACTAATTATATTTTGGAGATACTGGATTCCGGTATCTCCATTTCCCTTATGATACGGGGAGCAATTCTTCTATATAAAAATATATCGTGTTTAATAACAGAAATGGAGAAATGATATGAAGATTATTATGTTAGGGGCTCCGGGGGCAGGAAAAGGAACACAAGCAAAGCAGATTGCTGCAAAATACCAGATTCCTCATATTTCCACCGGTGATATTTTCCGTGCAAATATCAAAAATGGTACAGAGTTAGGGAAAAAAGCAAAAACATATATGGATCAGGGTGCACTTGTGCCGGATGAACTGACCTGTGATCTGGTTATGGATCGTATCCAGCAGGATGACTGCAAAAACGGATTTGTTCTGGACGGATTTCCAAGAACAATTCCACAGGCGGAAGCTTTAGATGCAGCATTAAAGAAAATCAGCCAGACGATGGATTATGCCATTGATGTTGATGTTCCGGATGAGAATATTGTAAAACGTATGGGTGGAAGACGTGCCTGCTTAAATTGCGGGGCAACATATCATATCGTATTTAATCCGACAAAGGTGGAAGGCAAGTGTGATGCCTGTGGAGCAGAAACCGTACTTCGGGATGATGACAAGCCGGAAACTGTACAGAAGCGTCTGTCTGTATATCATGAACAGACACAGCCACTGATCGATTATTACAAGGCACAGGGAATACTGAAATCCGTTGACGGAACCAAGCCAATGGATGAAGTGTTTGCCGATATTGTTGCAATCTTAGGTGAATAAGATGAAAGTAACGATCAAATCTGCTGAAGAGATTGAAAAAATGCGCCGCGCGGGGGAAATCCTCGCTGCCGTGCATCAGAATCTTGCAAGAGAAATCAAACCTGGGATGTCTACTTTGGACATTGACCGGTTGGGGGAAGAGATGATCCGCGGATATGGATGTATTCCTTCATTTAAAAATTATTGCGGATATCCGGCGTCCATTTGTGTTTCGGTAAACGAAGAAGTGGTGCATGGGATTCCGACAGACGAAAGGATCATCAAAGAAGGAGATATTGTCAGTCTGGATGCAGGAGTTATTTATGAAGGCTATCATTCAGATGCGGCGAGAACCGTTGCAGTCGGAGAAGTGAGTGAGGAGGCAAAGCTTCTGATCGAACGGACCAGACAGTCCTTTATTGAAGGAATGAAAAAAGCAGTGGCTGGAAATCATCTTTATGATATTTCCGCAGCAATTGGTGACTATGCAAATCAGTTTGGATATGGTGTGGTCGAGGATCTTTGTGGACATGGAATTGGCAGCCATTTGCATGAAGAACCGGAGATCCCGAATTTCAGACAGTCACGGTTTCGCAGAGGAATTAAGCTGAAACCGGGGATGACACTTGCCGTGGAGCCGATGATTAATGTGGGAACCAAAGATGTACTCTGGATGGATGATGAGTGGACCGTTGTCACGGAAGATAAGTCATTATCCGCTCACTATGAGAATACGATACTTATTACAGATGGAAAACCGGAGATCCTTTCTCTGACAGAAGAGGAAAAGAAAGCCGGATTTTTAAATCTCTTTTAACAACAGGAAAATGGAAAAGAGTCGATACAGGAGGAAAGAAAGTTATGTCAAAAGCAGATGTTATTGAAGTGGAAGGCGTAGTAGTAGAAAAACTGCCAAACGCTTTTTTCAAAGTAGAACTTGAGAATGGTCACCAGATTCTGGCAACGATCAGCGGAAAACTTCGTATGAATTTTATCCGTATCCTGCCGGGAGATAAAGTAACAATTGAAATGTCCCCATATGACCTGACAAAGGGAAGAATCATCTGGAGAGATAAATAAAAAATATGTTGACTTCCACAAGGTGTCTGTGTATAATACTATTCGGACACTTTTTGGAAAGTACCTGAAAAATGCGGAAAACCGCAGAAACAGGGCTTTTATAGAGAAAGGAGGATTTGCTGTGAAGGTAAGATCATCAGTTAAGCCTATTTGCGAGAAATGCAAAGTCATCAAGAGAAAAGGAAGCATCAGAATTATCTGTGAGAATCCGAAGCACAAACAGAGACAGGGTTAATTACTTCTTGACAGAAGAACCCTGTTATTTGTGCGCTATGGTCAGTTTATAACAGACTGGCGAAAGCAGCATCGCATTTGCGATGAAATCATTATGTGCGGCTGCAGCGCAGTGAATTTGCGCTGTTCATAATAAACAGAGGCATAGTCTGGTCTTTTTTGCTATAATACCGAGTGGCATGGGACAAATATGCGAATATGGAAATCCTATTTGTATGCACACATTTCAGGACGTGCAACCGTAGCTGTATACGGATAGGGTTCGGGAAAATACGCGGTTGCAGGTGTATTTATGACTACTAAATAATCTTAAAAATTTTATGGAGGTGTAAACACACATGGCTCGTATTGCAGGTGTAGATTTACCAAGAGAAAAACGTGTAGAAATCGGTCTGACTTACATCTACGGAATCGGTAGAGCAAGTGCTGACCGTATCCTTGAAGCAGCAAACGTAGATCCTAGCACACGTGTTAGAGATCTTACTGACGATGAGGTTAAGAGAATCAGTGCAGTCATCGATGAGACACAGACTGTAGAAGGTGATTTAAGAAGAGAGATCGCTCTTAATATTAAGAGACTTCAGGAGATCGGATGCTATCGTGGAATCCGTCACAGAAAAGGACTGCCAGTTCGTGGTCAGAAGACTAAGACAAACGCAAGAACAAGAAAAGGTCCTAAGAGAACTGTAGCAAATAAGAAGAAATAAGTTTAATCAGAGAAAGTAGGTTAGTTTAGATATGGCTAAGAACGTTGCAAAGAAAACAACAAAAAAGCGCGTAAAGAAAAACGTTGAACGCGGACAGGCACACATTCAGGCATCTTTCAATAACACAATCGTGACAATTACTGATACTGAAGGTAACGCTTTATCATGGGCTAGTGCTGGTGGTCTTGGATTTAGAGGTTCAAAGAAATCTACTCCATATGCTGCACAGATGGCAGCAGAAACTGCTACAAAGGCAGCTTTAATTCATGGTTTGAAGACAGTTGATGTTATGGTTAAGGGACCAGGCTCAGGACGTGAGGCTGCTATCCGTGCCCTTTCCGCATGCGGTCTTGAAGTAGTTTCCATCAAGGATGTTACTCCAGTACCACATAACGGATGCCGTCCACCAAAGCGTAGAAGAGTTTAATTAGGAGGTATCGATTAAGATGGCAGTGAATAAAGTACCTGTACTGAAAAGATGTAGATCCCTTGGTTTAGAGCCAAGTTATTTAGGATATGATAAGAAGTCAAAGAGAAATCTTCAGAGAGGAAACCGTAAGGTATCTGAGTACGGACTTCAGTTAAGAGAAAAGCAGAAGGCTAAATTCATCTATGGTGTATTAGAGAAGCCTTTCCGTAATTACTATAAGAGAGCAGATAAGATGAGAGGATTAACAGGTCCAAACCTGATGACAATCCTTGAGTCAAGACTTGACAACGTAGTATTCCGTCTTGGATTCGCAAGAACCCGTAAGGAAGCAAGACAGATCGTTGACCACAAGTTCGTAACCGTAAACGGTAAGGTTGTAAACATTCCTTCTTACCTGGTTAAGGCTGGCGATGTTGTTGAGATTAAGGAAAGCAAGAAGAACATTCAGCGTATGAAAGACATCGTTGAGGTTGCTGGTGGAAGAATCGTTCCAGAATGGTTAGATATCGACGCAGAGAAGCTGCAGGGAACTGTAAAAGAGTTACCATCCCGTGAGCAGATCGACGTTCCAGTAAACGAGATGCTTATCGTCGAGTTATATTCTAAGTAATTAGTTTAACGCATCGTAAACCCGAGAAGGAGGGACTTTGTAGTGTTCGATTTTGAAAAACCAAAAATTGAGATCGCTGAAATTTCAGAAGACAAGACATATGGCAAATTTGTTGTAGAGCCTTTGGAAAGAGGATATGGTACTACACTTGGCAACTCTTTAAGAAGAATTATGCTTTCTTCTTTACCGGGAGCTGCTGTAAGCCAGGTGAAGATTGACGGAGTTCTCCATGAATTCAGTTCAATCCTGGGCGTTAAGGAAGATGTTACTGAAATTATTATGAACATCAAGAACCTCGCTATCCGCAATAACAGTTCTACAAATGAACCAAAAGTTGCTTACATTGAATTCGAAGGGGAAGGCGTTGTTACAGCTGCAGATATCCAGGTCGATTCGGATATCGAAATCATGAATCCTGAATTGGAAATCGCACATTTAAACGGTGGTGCAGACTGCAAGCTCTATATGGAACTTACCATTACAAAGGGCAGAGGATATGTCAGCGCAGATAAGAATAAGACAGAGGATACACCAATTGGTGTGATCGCAATCGATTCTATCTATACACCGGTAGATCGTGTAAATGTAACGATTGAGAATACTCGTGTAGGTCAGGTTACTGATTATGATAAGCTTACATTGGATGTATATACCAATGGAACTTTAGAGCCAGATGAGGCAGTCAGCCTTGCTGCGAAAGTATTGAGTGAGCACTTAAATCTCTTCATTGATCTGTCAGATGCTGCACAGCAGGCAGAGATCATGGTTGAGAAAGAGAACGATACACAGGAGAAGGTTCTTGAGATGAATATCGATGAACTGGAATTATCGGTTCGTTCTTACAACTGTCTGAAGAGAGCTGGTATCAATACGGTTGCAGAGCTTATCAACCGTACTCCGGAAGATATGATGAAGGTTCGTAACCTTGGCCGCAAGTCTCTTGAAGAAGTACTTGCAAAACTCAAAGAGTTAGGTTTACAGTTAAATCAGGGTGAAGAATAATAAAAACTGGCGGTGTCAGTAATCCCGATGAGTGTGACAACGTCATAGAACATTTATGGCTTGTGGTTTGAAATGCCACAGAATTAAGAATGGGTTCTGCCGGTAAATCCAAAGAGTATGGCAGGATACCCCACAAATGGAGGAAAATTAAAATGGCAAAGTATCGTAAGTTAAGCAGAACATCCAGCCAGAGAAAGGCTTTAATCAGAGGTCAGGTTACTGCTCTGATCGCTAATGGCAAGATCGTAACAACAGAAGCAAAGGCTAAGGAAATCCGTAAGGTTGCAGAAGGCCTGATCGCTGCTGCTGTTCGTGAGAAAGACAACTTTGACGAAGTTACTGTTACTGCTAAGGTTGCTCGTAAAGATGCAGATGGCAAGAGAGTAAAAGAAGTTGTTGATGGTAAGAAAGTTACTGTTTATGACGAAGTAGAGAAGAAGATTAAGAAGGATCAGCCTTCCCGTCTTCATGCAAGAAGAGAAATGCTTAAAGTCCTTTACACAGTAAAGACAAATGACGGAACCAAGAAGGGCGCAAAGGAAGTTGACCTTGTTGCTAAGTTATTTGATGAGATCGCACCAAAGTATGCAGACCGTAACGGTGGTTACACAAGAATCGTAAAGATTGGTCAGCGTAAAGGTGACGGCGCTCTGGAAGTATTACTTGAGTTAGTTTAAAATTTGTCAATGAGAACCCCCATCTGTGAAGGCAGATGGGGGTTTTTATACTTAAAAGTGAGAATCCGCGACGGTTTTGCCGATGCGGATTTTTTAAATTTATGAACTATATGATCTGGGGAGCGGATAAGGTTTCCGTTGGTCAGTTCTTCCGATCAGATAATCTACGCTTGTATGATGAAAATCTGCCAGAGAAGAGAGAATTTCCGTTGGAATTTGTCGCTCGCCATTTTCATATCTGGAGTAGGTTCGTTGTGTAATATTTAAGATTCTGGCAATCTCTGTCTGTGTTAAGTCTTTGTCTTCCCGTAAATCGCGAATGCGTTTATATATCAAATATTTGTCACCTCCCCCATACTAATAGTATATGTGAGACCAAAATGGTCTATTGCTGTTTAGACCATTTTGGTCTAAAATATTCGGAAGGCGCAATATAAGGCACATATTGAAATGCTTATAAATATTGATAAAATAAAAGCGTTACAAAAGAAAAATGGAGGCAGGAATGTCGGAGTTTAGTGACAAGTTATCAGAGTATATTGCAAAAAGCGGATCAAATGTGTACCAGCTTGCAAAAGAAGCATCTTTAGACAGAACAACATTGCAGAAGACGGCAAAAGGACAGAGACTTCCGTCTTTGGATTATATTAGGGAAATATGCCAGTACATAAAAATATCCAGTAAACAGGAAGAGGAACTGGTTCGTCTCTATAAGATTGAAAAGCTGGGACACAGTACAGTAAAAGCATGGGATGAAATTCAGCAGATTATTCTTGATATTTACCAGCTTAGAAAAAATGAGAAAAGTACCTGGCATATTCGTTTTGATGAAGTAAGCCTGAAAAGTTTTAATGCCCAAATTGTGCAGAAATGCGATTCGGAAATGGATTGTTTAAAAGCAATTATGTGCGTCATGGAACAGGAACTGGAAGATCCGGATCAAGCCGAAATTTATATGGATGTTTCATGGGCAAGTAAACTGGTGTTATGTCAATTGAGACAAAGTGAGGGAAATAAGTCAGAAAAATTGACTTGCCATCAACTTGTGAATTTAAAGCAGACAGAACATGTAAAAGACGGGATGCTGGAAAATATTCAGATACTGCATCAGGTACTGCCATATGCATTTACAACACATAATACCTATGATATCCGTTATGCTTATATCAGTGAAAACAGCGAAGAACAGAAATTGCATTTATGGGAACATTACATTATTACACGCAGACATGTAATTTTGTGCTCGGAACAGGATTATCAGATGATTGTCATTTCCGATGAAATGATTGCAAAGGCATACAGGCAGGAAGTCGGGTGTATGCTGAGTGCATATCGTCCGTTGTTCAGCTATCAGGGGTATTCCGGGGAAGGGGTTCGAAAATACCGTGCATTGATTGATCATGATGAAACACATGTAACGTATGAGGGATTTCCGTGTCTGGCACTTATGATTCCCGATGAAATAAAAAAACAGTTGATTGCAGATCCGCAGATTGGAACATATGCCACAGCATTTTTTGATATGCCAAAAGTAAAAGAAAACCAGTATATTAATATTTTTGGAATGGAAGAGGTAAGGCATTTTATGAAAACCGGGCATTTACCGGGAGTGTTTGATCATTATTTTTATGTGGAGTCCATGGAACTTCGAAAGGAAATGCTTGAAAATTTTCATAGAAACCTTCTGGCGCATACACGGCAGTATTATATGATCAATGAGGATAAATTTAAAATAAACAGTTCTTTTGGAATTGATGTATTTGGACAAAATAAGGTCGCATTCTGTTCAACATCTGACGAGTTTCCATTTGGTTTTATCTCAATTGATGAACCGGGCATCAGTGAAATGTTTGCCAGTTATTTTGATAATCTGGTACAGTCCAAATATGTATATTCGATTGAGGAAACCATAACAAAATGGGAGGAAATGGTGGAACAGATAGAAAGAGAAATAGAAGATAGGAAGGAATGAGCTTTTTAGTGCATAGGTACTAAAAATAAAAGGCACAATAAAAGGCACAATAAAAGGCACATATTGAAAAGAGGAGAGAAATTGATAAACTGAAAGAGAAAAACGAAAGTTAGGAGCAGTTATGAAAACATTGGGTATTATTGGTGGTCTTGGACCAATGGCGACTGCATATTTCATGGAGCTTGTGACAGGAATGACAGATGTCGACTGCGATCAGAAACATATTCCAATAGTGTTACAGAGTATTCCGCAGACACCAGATCGTACTTCGTACATATTGGATCATATACAAAAAAATCCACTTCCGCAAATGGTAGAAGCCGGAAAACGGTTGAAGGAGGCGGGGGCAGCGTATCTTGCAATCCCGTGTGTTACAGCACATTATTTTTACAGGGAGCTTTGCCGGCAAATAGATCTGCCAATTATTTCTCTGTTGGAAAAAACCGCTGATTATTTCAGGACAGAGGGTGTTGATGAGGTGGCAATTCTGGCAACATCGGGTACGGTAATGAGTAAGATTATCCAGCAGGAATTAGGAAAAAAACATATCCAGACGTTGCTGCCTGATGAAAGACAGCAACAGAAAATCATGGAGATTATCTATAAGCAGATTAAGGCCGGACGCTCGGTAGAAATTGAAGAATTTGAACAAATTGGTACACAATTACAACAACGAGGCGCACAGAAACTGCTACTGGGATGTACAGAATTATCTCTTTTAAAAAGAGATTTTACCCTGAATCAGGCATATGCGGACGTATTGGAAATATTGGCATCTGCTGTAGTTACCTATAACGGATTGCCAGTAAAAGAATATCACAGACAAACACAGGAGATAAAATAATGCAGAGAAATGTTTTGGAATATTTGGAAGAGACAGTAAAAAGAGTGCCGGATAAAATCGCATTTGCAAATGATAAAACGCAGTTGACATTTCAGCAATTTTCAGATGACATACGTGCAATTGGCAGTGAATTAATTCGGAAAGGTTATCAAAAGGAGCCGGTTTTGATCTATATGAATAAAAGCCCGGAAGCATTGGAAGGGTTTTTCGGAGTGATCGAAAGCGGCTGTTTTTATGTGCCATTGGATGAAGAGATGCCGAAGAGACGCATCGAACTGATTATTGAAAATACGAAAGCAAGAGTTATCATCTGTGATCAGGAGAATCTGAAACGTGTAAAGGAACTTCCTTTTGATGGAGAAATTATGCTGCATGAGGAACTGGCAAAGAAAAGAGAGGACAAGGAAAAGCTGGATAAGGTAAGAAGAACAGCACTGGATACAGATCCGCTTTATGTGCTTTTTACTTCCGGATCTACAGGGATGCCAAAAGGGGTAGTGGGACATCACAGAGGTGTCATTGATTATATTGACCAGCTTTCTGCGGTGTTGGATTTTGATGAAGAGAGTGTATTTGGCAATCAGGCACCTCTTTATTTTGATGCCTGTATGAAGGACATTTACCCGACACTGAAGTTTGGTGCAACGACCTGGCTGATTCCCCATGAACTGTTCCTGTTTCCGGTCCGTCTGGTGGAATATCTGAATGTACATAAAATCAATACCATATGCTGGGTGGTATCTGCACTTACAATGATTTCTGCATTTGGGACATTTAAAGAAGTAGTTCCGGAATATCTGCGCACGGTTGCATTTGGAAGTGAAGTGTTTCCAATCCGGCAGTTTAATCTGTGGAAACGGACATTGCCACAGGTAAGATTTACAAATCTGTATGGGCCGACGGAGGCAACCGGAATGAGCTGTTATTATCATGCAGACCGGGAGTTTTCGGAGAATGAGGTGATCCCAATCGGACAGCCTTTTGAAAATACGGAAATTTTACTTTTAAAAGGAGGTTTAGAGGCTGCGCAGGGGGAAGAAGGAGAAATCTGTATTCGGGGAACCTGTCTTACTCATGGATATTATGGAAATAAGGAAAAGACGAAAGAAGCATTTGTCCAGAATCCCCTGAATCCGTATTATCCGGAGCTGATTTACCGTACAGGTGATATTGGAAAAAGAAATGCAAAAGGAGAACTGATCTTTGTGTCCCGTAAAGATTATCAGATTAAACACATGGGGCACCGGATTGAACTGGGAGAGATTGAGGCAAATGTACTTCTGGTCGATGGCATTCAGACAGCATGCTGCATTTATCCAAAAGAAGATGAAAAGATCGTCCTGTTCTATACAGGAACGCTGAAAAAGGCAGAACTTCTGATGGAATTAAAGCAGCGTCTGCCAAGATATATGATTCCAAATGTGTTGTTTCTTATAGAACAGCTTCCGCTTACTCCGAATGGAAAAATGAATCGCAAAGCAATGGAGCAGTTTTATATGGATCATAAAAAAAACAAAAGAAGGAGAACAAAATAGTTATGGAAACAAGAGAAATCATTTTGGATATTTTACAGGAAATGCATGAAGATATCGATTATGAAAAAGAAAAAGCATTGGTGACAGATAAAATTCTGGATTCTTTTGATCTGGTCAGTCTTGTCTCGGAATTGACCGATGCGTTTGATATTGAGATCACAGCAAAAGATTTTGTGGAAGAAAATTTTAATTCGCTGGATACGCTGGTAACTATGGTAAAACGTTTACAGGAAGAATAAAACAGGGAGGCGGTATGCTTTTTACATCATATGCATTTATTGCATTTATCGCTGTCGCATTTTTTCTGTATTATCGGATTCCACGCAAATGGCAGTGGCCGTTTCTTCTGATAATCAGCATTGGCTTTTATGCATCGGCAGGAATTTTTTATCCCATCTTTTTACTTGTAAGTTCGGCGGTGACCTATCTGGCCGGACTGTGGATCGAAAGAAACCGAAAACAGGAAAAAACTTACATCCGGGAAAATGCCGGCCAGTTTGCATCGCGGCAGGAGAAAAAGGAGTTTAAGCAAAAAGGAGAAAAACGTCGAAGAAATATTATGGTGTCAGCACTTCTGATCTTACTTGCTGTTCTTGGAGTATTTAAGTATGCGGATTTTGTGATTGACAATATGAATGCTGTTTTTTATGCGGTTGGAAGTGATCGGGAGCTGGAATATCTGGATTTACTGCTTCCAATGGGAATTTCCTTTTATACCTTTCAGTCGCTGGGATATCTGTTGGATGTATATTGGGAAAAAAACGATGCACAGAAGAATTTTTTCAAACATCTGCTGTTTGTGTCATTTTTTCCACAACTGGTACAGGGACCGATCAGCCGTTATTCCGATTTATCACAGACGTTGTATGAAGAACATGTATTTGACAAAAAGCAGGTGATATTGGGACTGGAAAGAATTCTCTGGGGATATTTCAAGAAACTTGTAGTGGCAGATACAATCCTTACAGCAACCACTGCCGTGATTGGAGATGAATATTACAACGGTGCGTGGGTGCTGGTCGGAATTATTTTCTATGGCATTGAACTGTATGCCGATTTTACGGGAGGCATTGATATTACCATAGGAATTGCGCAGGTATTCGGAGTGAAGGTTGCGGAAAACTTTATTCGTCCATACTTCTCAAAAAATATTGCGGAATATTGGCGGCGCTGGCATATTTCCATGGGAACCTGGTTCAGGGATTATATTTTTTATCCAATGAGCATTTCCAAACGAATGGGAAAGCTGACAAAGTTTTGTAAGACTCATTTTGGAAAAGGAGTAGCAAAGAGGGTGCCGATTTATCTGGCAACCATGGTTACCTGGTTTGCAACCGGAATCTGGCATGGTGCAAGCTGGAACTTTGTCATGTGGGGCATTATGAATGGCGTGATCATCCTGATTTCTCAGGAACTGGAACCGTTGTATGCGCGGTTTCATAAGCAGTTTCCTTCACTTGGACAAAGAAAAGGATATCAGGCATTTCAGATTGTGCGGACCTTTTTTCTGATGGGATCGCTTCGGATGTTTGATTGTTACGGGGATGTGCCTCTTAGTTTTTCAATGTTTTTTAGCATGTTCCGGGACTTTGATCTTCGTGCGTTGACCGTGGATGAGTTTTTGGATCTGGGACTGAATATCCAACAATATGTGATTGTGTTTGCAGGTACGGTGTTAATGTTTTCCGCAAGCGTGATCGGACGAAAGGAAAGTGTGCGTGAACAATTGAGCAGAAAGCCGTATGTTGTGAGGTATGCAGCAGTAGCGGCACTGTTTCTTGCCGTTGTTCTGTTTGGATCTTACGGTGTGGGATATGATGCTGCGCAATTTATTTATAATCAGTTTTAGATGAGGAGAAATGTTTTGAAAACCGCTGTTAGAAGGATTGTTTCTGTTGGAATACTTTTGATTTTGCTGTTTGCAATGCAGAGGCTTGTGATGCCAAAGTATGTGGATGATGTGATCGAAGGTGGATTTACAGCAGAATATTATCGGGAAGAAAATCCGCATGAGGTGTTGATGGTAGGAGATTGTGAGTTATATGAAAATTTCAGTCCAGTCACAATGTGGAAAAACTATGGAATTACAAGTTATATTCGGGGAAGTGCCCAGCAGCTTACCTGGCAGTCGTATTATCTGTTAGAAGACGCACTGAAATATGAAACGCCGGATGTGGTTGTATTTAATGTGTTAGAACTGAAATATAATAAACCGCAGAGAGAGGAATACAATCGCATGACGCTTGATGGAATGCGCTGGTCAGTAAGTAAGGTACAGGCAATCCGTGCATCCATGCTGCCGGAGGAACATTTTATTGATTATGTTTTTCCACTGCTGCGTTATCACAGCCGGGTTACAGAACTTACCGCAAATGACTGGAAACATTATTTCAAAGACAAAACGCGGACAACTGCCGGTTATTATATGAGAGTGGATACAGCGCCGTATGAAGAAGGAATCTGGGAGGAAGAAGAACCGGAAAGTGACACGTTGGGGAAAAATGCAATGACATATCTGGATAAAATCCGGATGTTGTGTGAAAAGAACCATATTCGTCTGCTTCTGGTCAAGGCACCAAGCAAGTCTCCGGTCTGGTATGACACCTGGGAATCACAGATTTTGGAATATGCGTCCAAATATGATCTGGATTATATCAATTTTTTGAATCTGGTGGATGAAATCGGAATTGATTACAATACCGATACTTATGATCAGGGCCTTCATATGAATTTAAGCGGAGCAGAGAAATGTGCGGATTATCTGGGAAAATTTCTTTCAGAAACGTATGGACTTAAGGATTTAAGATCAGATAAAACGATTTGTTCGGACTGGGAAAATAAGACAATATTTTATGAAAATATGAAAAAGGCACAGTATAAGGAACTGAAAAAATACGGAGAAATTGTAAACTATTAAAGAAAGAGGTTATAGGGATGAAGAAAAGTAAGAAAATTATAAGTCTGGTTTTGGCAATTGCAATGGTATTACTGGTACCGGTCAGTGTTGTATCGGCAGCACCAAAGGGATATGGATTTCGATATGCCGGAGTTACGGTATATGTTCATGGAAAGGCATCCGGACTGATCGATAAGATGGGCGAGCCAAATAAGAAAAGCAAGTCAAAAAGCTGTGCGTATGATGGGGAAGATATCAAATATGTGTATGACGATTTCACATTGGTTACTTATACAGAGAAAAACGGTGGCACAGAATATGTACAATCCATCAAATTTACTTCAAAAAAGGCAAAGACCAAAGAAGGAATCAAGATTGGAAGCAAAGAAAAAACAATGAAAAAGAAATATGGAAGAGCACGCGACAATTTCGGCGTGTACACTTACAAAAAGGGAAAAATGGGAATTACATTTACCGTTGATGATGGAAAAGTCTCTGCAATTCAGTATGTAGCATATTAAAAGATTTTATACGAGGGAGAATTACTTATGAGAAAAAAAGAAATGGGAAAAGCGGCAGCAGTAATTGCTGCGGCAATGCTATTTAGTCTGTTTTCGGAAGCCGGAATGGCTGCACCGCAGATGGTACAGGCTGCAACGTATCAGAAAACGATAAAGAATAAATCGGTAAAGAAACCGGAAGTGCTGGTCGGTGCGGATAAAGTAAAAGTATTTTCAATTAAGGTCAAAGAAATTGGCAAACAGATTCAGGAAGCAGAAACAACAGAACCGTCTGACGATACAAAAAATCAAGATGGGGAATCCGCACAGCAGGAAGAAAAAACAACGGAAATAACAGAGAAAACGGAAACAACCGATATCACAACAGAAACAACAGAAGAAAATGGTGGTGGGGATTCGGTCGAAAATATCGAAGAAGCCCAGCCGGAACAACCGGAAATTGTAAGCATTACCTATCGGTACAAAGTAACAGTGAATGTAAAAAATAAAGCAAAAAACGACATTCGAAAATTGCTGCTGACCGGAAAAGCTGGTGGAAAAACGATTACATTTACTGCAAAAAATCTAAAAGTGGGAAAGACAATGACACTTTCCAAAAATTTTGAACTTACAAGTAAAACGGAAAGAGATACTCCGGAATTTGAATGTCAAAAACTTCAGGTATATGCAGGAAGCATGGTAAGTACCTATCGTTATGCCAGCGATAAATTGAGCAGTGATTATGCGACACCCGATAAAAAGGCACCGGAAATCCGTGGATTTGTTGGAAAGAACAGCTATAATGGAAGCATCCCATATCAGACCATATACAGTGATCAGGAAAAAACCTATGATTATTTCAAATATGTGTATGCACAGGATAATCGTGATGCAAAGATAACCTTGAAGGTGGATACCAGTAAGGTGAATTTCAAGAAAAAAGGCACGTACACGATTACTTATACGGCAGAGGACAAGGCAGGAAATGTCAGTAAGAAAACTGCAAAAATTGCAGTGAGGGTAAATGATTCTCTGGATCAGATGGCAGATACGGTTTTGGGACGTATTATAAAAAAAGACTGGTCGGATCAGAAAAAAGCGACTGCTATTTACAATTATACAAGAGGTCATATTGCTTATACCGGAAATTCAAACAAATCAAGCTGGGAGAAAGAGGCTTCTAACGGTCTGCGCTATGGACGGGGAGACTGTTTTACTTACTACTGTGTGTCCAGAGCATTGCTCACGCGTGCCGGAATTCCAAATATTGAAGTGACGCGTGTGCAGGGGTATGGACATCACTGGTGGAATATGGCATATGTAAATGGTGGTTTTTATCACTTTGATACCTGCCCGCGTAAGGCTGGTGGAAGATTTTGTCTGGTGACGGATGCGCAGTTAAAAAATTATTCTGCTACGGTAGGCAAACGTTCCCACATCTGGGCGTATAGTCAGAAGCCAAAGTCACCAGAGAAAGTTTTATCATCAATTTTTTAAGAGAGAACAGGAGGACGAACGATGAAGAAAATGAAGAAAATGATGAAAAACATGGTATGTATGCTGTTATGTGCAGTTATGGCATTATCAGTTATTACCATACCGGAAAAGGTAACAGCAGAGACGACAACAAAAAATACATTGTATCGGTATCGTGAAGTGAAAACAGGTAAATTTGGATGCGTGAATCGAAAGGGAAAAGTAATTGTAAAACCGACCTATGATTTTATTGATACATTTGTTGACGGTCTTGCACAGGTAGAGAAAAACGGGAAATACGGATATATCAATAGCAAGGGAAAAGAAGTTATTAAAGTTCAATATAAACAGGCAGATCGGTTTTCAGAAGGTTTGGCTTTGATACAGGAAGGTAAGAAATATAAATATATTGATAAAACAGGAAGTACTGTGATTAATGTAAAGGGAAAATATCCGTCCGAGTTTTCGGAAGGATATGCAAGCCTGCAGATAAACGAAAAGTGGGGATATATTGATAAGACCGGAAAAATCGCAATTGAACCAAAATATGATATGGCATATAGCTTTACGGATGGACTTGCTTTGGTTAGTGAAGGTGGCAGGGAAGGATTCATTGACACAGATGGAAATTATGTGATCAAACTTACGGACAAGGTAGACTATGCAAGTTTTTCGGATGGTTATGCTCTGATTAGGAAAGGAAATAAGTGGGGATTTATAGATAAGAAGGGAAATATCGTTATAAAACCGGCTTTTTATGGTGCAGCTGATTTCAAAGAAGGATTTGCTTCAATTATGGAAAAGGTAGGAGACAAATATCTGTCAGGATATATAAACAAAAAAGGAAAAATGATTACCAAAGCAATCTATGAAGAGGTTGATGATTTTCAGGAAGGAATGGCATGTGTAAAGAAAAATGGTAAATATGGTTTTATCAACAAGAAGGGAAAACTCGTTGTAAATGCCATATATGATAATGCTTTTTCGTATGAAAATGGACTTGCATATGTAGCAAAAGGAAGTAATGCCTATTTTATAGATAAAACAGGAAAAAAAGTGATTACGATTAAGTAGTTATGGCAGGCCGGTAAAAAGGAGTATTTTGGCTATATGAAACAAACGATAAAATACCTGTGTTTTATATTTTTATGTCTGCTGGTAATATTCGGAAAGCGTACCGAAGCATCAGCGGCTGTGCGCGACATCACGGTTGCCGATGATGACCAGATCGAGGTGGAAGTGTGTATCGGAGATACCGGGCGAATTGTTGCAGCCGGAGACAAAAGCGGAATTACAGGGTATGAGTATGATACATCTACAGAGGATGATTTGGAACTGATTACCATAGATGAAAATGGAAATTTCACGGTCAATGCAAAAGGGGAAGAGCGCATTTATATCTATGGGCATGATGAGGATGGATATGATATTTTTTCTGCAAAGGTTACGCTTATTATTCATCCGGATATGAGTGACGTTACACTGAAAAAAACTTCCATAACAGCTTATTTGTCGAAAACATATCTGGATACCAAAAATACTTATTACAAGCATGCATATATTAATATTCCGGTAAACAGTAAGGAAATTTTGGATCAGTATGAGCAGGGAACAGACTTTCAATATACCTCTTCGCTGGATGGAACAGAGGAGGTAGATGTAGATGCAGAACTGCGAAACAATATCATTGAGCTGTCTATTAAAGCGATAAAAAGCTGTAAAATGAAAATTACTTTTACGATTGAAGGAAAACAGTTTGTGGTTCCTGTAAAAGCAAAAGTGGTAGAGCTTACAAGCTATGGATGTTTGCTGGAAAAGGGACATACCAGAAAGCTTCGGGTGAAAGGATGTATGGAAAAAGTCATTTGGAAGTCTTCGGATTCTAAAATTGCATCGGTAAACAAAAATGGTATTGTAAAAGGAAAGAAAATTGGAAATGCTCTGATTTCTGCAAAAATCGGAGATCAATCGGTGGGCTGTGTCGTATCCGTTACAACCTCACAAATCAAAAAGGTCTGTGCAAGAGCCAGCTATATGGGAAAACACTGGAAATATAGTCAGGCAAAACGTGGACAAACGGGATATTATGATTGCAGTTCTCTTGTCTGGAAGGCCTATAAACCGTATACCAGAATCAATTTTGGAAATGCGTCTTATCCGGGCACTACCAAAACAGAGTCTGCCTGGTGCAGAGACCACGGAAAACTGTTAAAAGGCGGTTTTTCATGGAAAAAGTTAAAGAAAATGAAATTCAATCCGGGAGATATTGTATTCAAATCGGAAGATTCTTCTCATCCATACGCAACAACCTATCATGTGGAAATGCTCACAGGCTATGTGTGTTATCAGATTTACGGAGATGGAGAACCGTGGATTGAGCCGCTTTGGGCAACAAGAGACAGTGACTATGGTGCGGCTGAGGGGGCACTTATGGCAAGACCGACAAAGTAATTTGAAAAAGAATGAAAAAATTGAGGATTTGTGGATAAAAAGTCAGCAGCTCGTTAGAGTCTGCTGGCTTTTTTTGTTGTTACGGTGACATTTTGGAAAAATAAAAGGCACAGTGCAGGGCACATATTGAAAAGGCATGGGAGACTGGTAAACTAAATATATATAGGAAATTAGTAGGAATGAAAGGGAACATATGAATTGTGAAGAAGTGTTTTATCTGGGAATAGGGATTATGGCAGGCGGTGTTGTGCTTGCAATCATAAGTGCAATTTGTTTTTGGATTTCCAGAAGAAAAGTACAATTGCAATTGGATAAAGAATATGGAAATCCACAGGATTATAACATTAAAGATAAAGGGAATGAATAATGTCACAGATCATTGCAGGGATTTATGAAATAGAAAAAGAGATTGGATCTGGCGGAGGGGGAGTTGTTTATTTAGGACGCCATATCCGGCTGGACAAACCTGTGGTTTTGAAAGCAGATAAAAGAAGCCTGAGTGTTGGAGAAGAAACACTTCGAAGAGAAGTGGATATGCTTAAAAATCTCAGTCAGACCTATATTCCACAAGTGTATGATTTTATTGAAGAAAATGGAACGGTATATACCGTTATGGAATATATCGATGGCGTAAGTCTGGATAAGGTACTTGCGTGGAAAAAACCATTACAGCAGAAAGAGATCATTAAGTGGGCATGTCAGATTTTGGAAGCTTTAAATTATTTACATACACAAAAGCCTCATGGAATTTTGCATGGAGATATTAAGCCATCTAATATTATGCTCAGAGTAAACGGAGATATCTGTTTAATTGATTACAACATTGCTTTGGCACTGGGGGAAGATGGTGCAGTAAAAGTTGGCTTCAGCAGAGGATACGCTTCTCCTGAACATTATGGGGTGGATTATGAAGCTGCCAGAAATGTAGAAAAATCGAAAGTTGTTTCAAAATCAGATGACACAGAAAAAACAATTGTGGATACTCTGAACACATCATCAATGAAAAAAATGGTGTTATTGGATGCCAGATCAGATATATATAGTCTGGGAGCTACTTTGTATCATATTTTGTCTGGACAAAGACCAGCACAAAAAGCAACAGAGGTTGTGAAACTATCTGAGAATTGCTGTAGCAAAGAAGTCGCAAAAATTATTCACAAGGCGATGGAAGCAGATCCCAATTGCAGATATCAAAGTGCGGCAGAGATGCTTCACGATTTTTTGCAGTTGCGGGTACGTGATTCAAGGGTAAAAAAATATAAAAGACGATGGATATTACAAGTGGCAGCTTCTTTGACAGTTTTTATAGTCGGTGGAGGAATTACATTTGTGGGAATGAAACAGATGGAAAACCGGCAGAAAAGTTTGAAATATGCAAGTTATGCACAGGAAAAGGCGGCAGAAGGAAATATGTCAGAGGCCTTGTCTTTGGCGCAAAAAGCAATAGGAACAAACAAAAGTATTTTTCAGGCACCAGTTACTGCAGAGGCACAATATGCCCTTACAGAAGCATTGGGGGTATATGATCTGGAAGATGGATATAAATCTTTTGATAAAATAACACTTCCATCGGCACCTATAGATATCAGTGTATCTCCCGATGGAACAAAATATGCAGTGATCTATGCGTATGAAGTTGCTGTATATGAAATGGATGGGAAAAAACCAATCGTAATGCTTCCGATAGAAAAATCAGCATTAAGTGATTGTGTTTTTATTGATGAAAATACGATTTGCTATGCTTCAGATGAGGGGATTGCTTGTTATAGTCTTGTGGAGAATAAATGTATATGGAAAGGAAAAATGGCTACGAATCTCGCGTTATCCGGCGATAAATCCAGAGTTGCAGCAGTTGATCGTGATGATCATTTTGCAAGGATCTATGATACAAAAAGTGGAAAAGTAATTACAAAATGTAAATTTGGAACTAAAAAAATGGCGGTTGCGGCAAATGATACATTTGCAGATCCTAAAAATTATATTTTTGCTATGGATGAAAAAGGAACACAGCTTGCGGTTAGTTTTTCAGATGGTGGATTGACAATCTTTAATCTAAAAAAACCTAAGGAAAGCCTGATCGTTTTTGAAAAATCAGGGAATCAACAGTTTTCTGGTGGATTTTGTAAGGAATTTTTTGCTTATGCAGCAAATAAAAATCAACATTTATTTGGCATTGTTGATACAAAACATGCAACCTTGATAGCTGATATGCAATCAGAGAATATGTTTAAAGTAAAAACGGATGCAGCAGGAATATATCTTTTGAATGGAAGTTTATTGGAAAAAATTGACACGAAAACGTGGAAAGAAAAAGAGCTTGCCTATACATCGGGACAGGAAATTTTACAATTTGATGTATGCGATGAGTATTCTGTAGTAGCAGAAAAGAAAAAATTTTTGTTTTATGACAGGGGAGCAAACGAGAATTCAGAATTTCAGGCAGATTCTGATGTAGAATTTTTGAAAATTACATCTAACTATGCAATTGTAGCAAATCGAAATGATCCGGAAATAAGAATATTGAAATTAAAGAATCACAAAAATAGGGAAATATTATCATATGATCCGGACTTGGCACATGATGAGGCGCGAATCAGCAAAGACAAGAAAACAGTGATGTTGTTTAATTATGAACAGTTTTGTGTTTTTAACCGAAATGGAGAAAAACTGGTACAGGTGAAGCTTCCAGATTCAGAACATATTTATGATCAACAGTATCGAAGAAATAAAAAAGGATCTTATTTGGAAGTGACCTGGTATGATGGTACGATTCGAACCTATGGCGAAAATGGAAAAATAATTTCGGAGAAAAAAAATAAGGCACCATCAAAAGAGTTAGAAGAAACATTTTTGACAACGAAATATAAAATTCAATCGCCATTGCACGATGCTCCAAAAGTATACGACAGAAAGAAAGGTGTACTTGTAAAGACACTAAAGGAAGATGCGTATTTGTCATATGTGACAGAAACGGAACAATATATTGTAATGCAGTATGTGAAATCAACAGGTGAAAAATATGGTGTGTTGTATAATAAAAAATTACAAAAATTGGCGACCTTACCGGATTTAGCAGATGTATATCAAAATACATTATATTTTGACTATCCTTCAGGAAATATTCGTTCATGTAAGATTTATGATTTGGAGGAGTTAAAAAGAATGAAAACCGAAAGTAGAGATGCAAAAAAGGAGGTAAAAAAAGAACAGGCATCTTGAAAATACAAAAAGAAAAAGAAGGGAGAAACAAAAATGATAAATGCAAAAAAAGGAATTGCTGTGTTACTGGCAGCGTTGTTATGTGTGCCAAATGGATATGCATACGCAGAAGATACGAATTGTAACACAAGTGATATTTCGTTTAACACGGGATCGTTTCAGTACAATCTGGTAGACGAAAAGACAATTGAGAAAATGTATGAAAATGCGGAGGCTGATAATCAGGAAGAAGCAACAAAACTCATGCATTATACTGCTTATAACGAGGATGGAAGTTATACGATACCTCTTGAGGAAAATGCTTTTTTTCCATACGAAGTACAGTTTACTTATAAGGGAAAAACGCAAAATGAATGGTTTATGACACCGGATGACAGTATAGAAATTGGTGGACATACATTTACAGTTGAGTCACAGACCAGTGGAAAAGCTGTAACACAAATGAGCATGCAGGTTGCAGGCAAAACAGTGATTGTCTATCCGCAGGAAAAAGAATTTACAAATGATGACAGCAGTCTTGTCGATCTAATGACGCTGCTTCCGATAGAGGAAAAGCGGTTATCGGTTGATCTGACAGGCTTTACACCGCTGGAACTGAGCCGGGTAGCACTGACAAATGTGTTTAGCGGGGAAGAAAAATTAGATGACGATGATTATGTAATGTACGGCAGGTTTGATGATGATTATAAGATTGCATCATTGGCTGATTATCTGGATTTAAGCCGGTATACAACTGAAATATATAGTGACTGGACGATGATTGTTGGAGAAAAGGACCAATTGGCGGACAGCAATATAAAATATCAGGTACAAGTGAAGCATGACAATGGAAGTGACTGGTTAATTCCAACCATCGGCATCAAAGATGAGAATGAAAAGATCATCCAGACAGATGTGACAGATTTTCAATATTATGATTATCAGCAGAAAATCTTGCGTGCTAACTATATCGGGGAATACGAAGATAGTATTTATCTGAGTTTGCATACCAAGGAACATAAAAATGTAAAAGTCTACGAAGGAAGTTATCAAACAGAAAAAGATCTGGATGCTACAAAGGACATCACAGAGCAAATTTGGAAGGATCCCGAAACGTCAATGGAACAGAGTGGATATGAAATACCACTTAATAAAAGATATGGCATGAGTATTACGATTGTAGGATATGACGATGAGGGAAATATTAATGGTTTCCTTCCAATCACATTGAATTTAATGCCAATCACGGAAACGATTTCATTTTCCACAGATTTATATGATCCTGATACAAAAGACAATGTTTGCAGTTCTTCCAGAACAGTCCAGTCTTCAGGGGAAAACGATCGTACTGTTAAAATGACTTTATATAAAGAATACCCTGCGGATGAAGAATATTCTTATAAAATGACTTGTTATAACAAGAGGAAAGCTGATAATAGTTTAGTTCAGGCTGCGTATGTTGGAAAATATGAATCTGTAGATGATGCCACAAAGGCAGGGGCAGAAGATATCAAAGACCATTTGTTTGCAGGTTATTATGAAAATGGTTATGTTGCGGATTACAGTAATGGGGTAACTTTCAGTATTTTTATCAAGGAGAGCGAGGAAAAGCAGGAAGTATATCATTATACAGTGAAAACCGAAAACGGTACGGTGTCAAAAGATAATGGTTCACAAAGCAGTTCTGCATATTGCAATTTCTTTGGAGTGCGGGATAAAGATGGTGTGTATGTATCTCTTGGAACATCAGATGAAAATGATTCTTATGGAGAGAATAATTACAGAGCCATATTTGTAAACCAGGATACGGATTTAACCAAGTTGGCATTAAATTTTAGCGTTTCTTCAAATGCAAAATTATATGCAATGGGAAGTTCCTCTCCAGAGGTAAGCGGAGAAAGCTATCATGATTTTTCAAAAGGACCGGTGCAATTTACGGTATCTTCAGAAGATGGAAAAAACAGTACAAATTATTGGGTAGAAATCGTAAAAGAACAAAGTGGTGATGGAAATCTTTATATCACGAGTCTGGCAGATGAAAATGCAGATACAAGTGTGAAAGATGGCGTTATTTACTCTACACGGGAAATGATGCTGGATAGTTACCACAATAACAGACACGATATTTTGGTAGCAAATACAGGAGAAAATGCAATAACGAATCTTTCGGTTACATTAGATTCTGATGTATTAGATTTGGATGAGTATTGGACATTGCAGGGGCAGCACGAATTGAAAGGAATGTCAGAGCAAAAAGATGGCAGATTACAAAACCTTTCAAAGGTTCGATTGACGAAGAAACGTGATGTAAAGGATGGAGCAGAAGTTTCTGGTACACTGACATTTAAATCAAATGACAAAACATTGATGGTAATAAACCTGACCGGTATCGTAGGTGATCCATGTATTACAACAGAGGAAGTTCCAAATGCTGTAAAGTATGTTCCATATGGAACAATGATCCAAAATAGCAATAAATATAGCTGGAATACTGTTAGTTATGAAGTCTACGGAGATGTACCAGAGGGTATGGAAGTAAGACAAAATGGTGAGTTATATGGCGTGCCAATGAAAGCAGGAGAATATGAATTTTCTGTTGTTATGAATAACAGCTACAGCGGTTTTGGACAATCGACAAAGCAGTATAAATTAACAGTGTTAGATAATACCGATGAAAACGTGGACAGTGCTACGGATGATGGGTATGATCTTACAACAAAAATTCCAGAACTTGATGAGGATGCGATAAGTGATTGCTTAGTTGTATCAGAAGGAACATTTGCAGAATTTGAGAAAGTTTATCTGGATGGTGAAGAATTAACAGAAGGAACCGATTATACTGCTTCCTCCGGAAGTACCCATATTACGATCAGTGCACAGACCTTGAAGAATAAGGGAGATGGAAAACATACCATCGGTATTGAGTTCCGTTCATCCCAAAATAAAGAGGTAAAAAAGGCTGCACAAAATTATAAGATCACAAAGAAAACCATAAATTCGGGAAGTAGTTCGAGCGGATCTTCAAGTGGAACTTCAGGTGGAACTTCAGGTGGAACAAACAGTGGAACAACAAAGCCGGGAACAGTTACAAAACCGGATACCACAAAGAAGCCAGATACGACAAAGAAACCAAGTACCACAAAGAAGCCGAGTACCACAAAGAAGCCGAGTACGACAAAGAAACCAAGTACGACAAAGAAACCAAGTACCACAAAGAACACAAAAACTTCAAAGAACACAAAAACTTCAAAGACTAGGAAAAAGACAAAAACTTATGTTATTCGTAAAGGTGACAGTTTGTGGAGTATTGCAGTAAAGTATTATAAAAATGGAGCTTTATGGACAAAAATTTATCAGGCAAATAAGAAAACGATTTCCAGTCCGGGACAACTGAAAGTAGGACAGAAAATTAAAGTTCCAGTGAAATAATGTTTATTCTGCCCCGGTTCCTGCCGGGGCAGAGTATAACTGCCAGGAGAAAAAGATGATTATTAAAGTAGCAATTGCAGATAAAAATAAAGAATATTTAGAGCGGCTGGTAGTGGGGCTTGAAAAGTATTCAGATATTAGTTTGGCAGTATATTCAGATGAAGAAAGTCTTGAACGGGCATTTCAGGAGCGCAAATATGATGTGTTTTTGTTTGACCCGGATGTGTATATGCAATCTGCAGCATATTTTCATACAAGAGCTGATTTGAAAATTCTTTTAGATGATAAAGAAAAAGTAATTGCCGATGTTTATGCGGATGCGAAACGGGTGGATAAATATCAGAGAGTAAGCAGAATTTATAAGAAAATTCTGGAGTTGTATTCAGAAGTATGTGGGAGAGAAATTGCGCAAGAGGATGGATATACATCAGTAGTTGCATATTATTCTCCTGTAGGTGGAGCAGGAAAGACAACACTTGCTCTTGTATCGGCAGCAAAATCTGCGTTGCTTGGAAAACGTACATTTTATATCAGCTTTGAAGATATTGCATCGGAAGACTGCTATTTACATCAGGGGGATGATGAGGGACTGTCAGAGTTGATGTGTCACATTGAAAGAAATACGAATCTTTCGATGAAAATTCAGGGAATGCTCAAAGAAAAAAACAAAAATTTGTTTTATTTGAATCATTTCAGTACACCGAATGATATTTATGATATGCATGTAGATGAATTACAGCAATTGATTACAGCGATTCGAAATACGGGCTTGTTTGATGTAATTGTTGTAGATATGGGGACAGCTATGGATGAAAAAACCATGGCCTTGTTCGAAAAAGCAGATCGTATTGTCCTTGTAGAAAGAACCGATCAGATTTCGGTAAGAAAATTAAATTGTTTTTATGCACAACAACATATTATGAATGAATATGGAAATAAAATGGTCAGGATAATCAATTTTGATCAGGGACAGATTCCGGATATTCATACGGATATAATGCTGGTTGGAAAAATTGGAAGACTTGCAGATTCAGATGCAGGAAAGACCATAGAGATACTTGCAGGAAGCAGTAAGACACAATTTATAACTTCCGTCATACAGGACAGGCAATGGTAGACAAAGGAGAAATACGTGCGTAATTTTGAACTGGAAGAAATTGAAAATATAAGAAAATTGGTCACGGCTGATCCAACGTATTCAGAATTGAAAGATGCACAATTGCGGGAACGTATTGATCAGATGCTGACGGTGCGAAGGACACAGGTGACAGATCCGGATACAGCGGCCTTTTATTCTTCTCTTTCCTATCGAAGCAGAGGAAGCCTGTCGGATTCTGTATTTGAATCAATTCGAGGACTTGGCATATTGGGAAAGATTATTTCGGATAAAACCATTACAGAAATTATGATTAATGGGTATGACAATATTTTTGTGGAACGTGATGGAAAACTTGAACGTTTGAAAGAACATTTTGAAAGTCAGGATAGTCTTCGCAATATTATTACCCGTTTTGTGCAGGAGATGGGGCGCTCCGTAAATGAGAGTAATCCGATTGTAGATACGAGGTTGGCAGATGGATCCCGTGTGAATGTTGTGCTGGATCCAATTGCGTTAAATGGTCCCATTGTTACCATTCGTCGGTTTCCGGAAGAGGGAATGACAATTGAAAAACTGATTGCTTATGGATCCATTACACCGGAAGTTGCTGTATTTCTGGAACAACTGGTAAAGGCAAAGTATAACATTTTTATCAGTGGCGGAACAGGTTCTGGTAAGACTACCTTTTTGAATGCCTTGTCAAATTATATTCCGCAAACAGAGCGTGTGATTACAATTGAGGATTCCGCAGAACTGCAGATTCGACATATTCCCAATCTGGTTCGGCTGGAAACCCGTAATGCAAACTCAGCAGGTGTGGGTGGAATATCAATGAGGGATTTGATTAAATCGTCTCTTAGAATGAGACCAGAGAGAATTATTGTAGGAGAGGTTCGTGGAGCAGAAGCTCTGGATATGCTTCAGGCAATGAATACTGGGCACGATGGTTCCTTGAGTACCGGACATGCAAATACAGCAGAGGATATGCTTTCTCGATTGGAAACGATGGTACTGAGCGGAGCAGCAGGATTGCCGTTGGATGCAATCCGTCAGCAAATAACATCGGCGGTCGATATTATTATTCACTTGTCCCGTATGAGAGACAGCACCCGCAAGCTGGTTGAAATTACAGAAGTGGATAAACTTGAAAATGGCAGAATTCATTTAAATTCATTGTATCGTTTTGAAGAGGACGAAAATGCAACTGCAAAAAAAGTATCCGGTCATTTGAATCGGACAAAAAATCGGATGAAACACCCGGAAAAATTTTTGAGCAGTGGAATTTATGAATTTCTCGGTGAAAATTATAAGGGATAGGAGCAAATAGAAATGCATACAAATATGCCTGTTTATTATATATGTAATATGAAAAAGGGACAACATGTTGCGGTATACCTGATTGCAAGTATCTTGGCAAGTGCGGTAGCATTTGTATTTTATCATATTTTACCAGCAGCATTAATTGTAGGATTTACAGTCGGTGTGTTTTTGGAAAAGATATATTCACAGTCTGCGATTAAAAAGAGACAAAAGAATCTAAGATTGCAGTTTCGGGATTTTTTAGAGGCAATGGCTGTTGCGGCAAGGGCAGGAAATGTGGAGGTTCAGGCAATTAAGTATGCAGCAAAAGATTTGAGAATGTCATATACCGAACAGGCTGACATTGTGAGGGAGATTGATCATATTATTATGCAATATGAAGGTGGTGGTATTGCCATTAAAGATTTGTTTCAGGATTTTGCAGATCGAAGCAGACTGGCAGATGTGCAGAACTTTGCAACCATTTATGGTGTGATTGAAGGGAAAAGTGACCGCTTTGGTGATATTGTGGTTCAGACACATGAGATTATTGGTGAAAAAATAGAAGTAGAGCAGGAAATTGAAACCGGAATAACCGCTGCAAAGTCAGAAACCTATATGATGCTTGTAATGCCAATTGTCGTTGTTGGAATGATGTCTGTAGTCGGTGGAGGATTATTAGATGCAGCATTTACCACAGCAATTGGGCATTTGGCGGCGACGGCAGCACTGATTCTATTTGTTATTTCATTTATCATGGCAGTTAAGTTTACAGATATAGAAGTATAGGAGAAGCAGAGATGATTATTTGTATGGGATTAGCTACCATTTTCTTTTTGTGTTTCGTTTTTTTGTATCTTGGAGCGGCAGATAATGTGACAGAAATTATGTTGGCATATTGTTGTGAGAAGTATGAGGAGGAGATAAAAAAAATACAGATACAAATGCAGCTTTTGGCAGAATCTGTAAAGAAGTATGGAAGTGCTGATAAAAAAAGCGATTTGAGAAAAGCAAAAAAACTCAAAAAAAAGATGAAGAATGCACAAAAGATGCTTGCAGTCTATCGGGAGAAAAAAATTGCAGGTCTGGATTTGATTCCGGTAGCCGGATATCGTTGGATGCAGTTATTTCATTGGGACATTCAGAATTCAACCGTAAAAAGATTGTATGAAAAATGTCATCAGTATAAGGAAAAGCGGCAGGCAATGAACCAGACCTATTACGTTCTTGGAAATTTATTTGGATTTTGTTTGCTTGCGGTATGTGTATTTTTCCTGACACTTGGATTTGCTCTGGCGATGGGAATGGGAATAAAAAGTGTTGTACTTGCATTTGCCATTGCATGTATGCTGGTATTGTTTGGGTACCTTCCATATGATGCCGTACAGCTTACGATTAATCAGAGAAAAGAAGAGATTGAGCATGATTTCCCTCAGTTAGTGTCGCAGATGACCTTGCTTGTGATTGCAGGCATGGAAGTGAACAAAGCATGGAATATTTCCAGCAAAGGTGGAAGCAGCACACTTTACATAGAAATGAGCCGCGTAAATATTGATTTGGAAAATAATGTGGCTCCGATAGAAGCGTATGGAAAATTTATTACACGGTGCAGTAATAAATATACAACAAAACTTGCAACCGCAATTATGCAGAACCTGACAAAGGGAAATGCAGAGATTGCAAATGTGTTTTATCGATTAAATGAGGAGAGCTGGTCGGAGTACCGGCATAATGCCAGACGTATGAGCGAGCGGGTATCCTCAAAGTTATTTATTCCTACGATATTAATGTTTGCAGGAATATTGATTATGGTTATAGTTCCATTGATGAGTGGCTTCAGTTTTTAGGATATGGTGGAATTGTGATAAATATGCGAAGGAGGAAAAGAACATGAATGTTTTAGATAAGTGTTATATAGGGATTGGAAATTGGATTCGGAGAGAAAAAGAAACTTTTTTCTCGAATGAGAGAGGGGTTTCTGGAATTGTGGCCTCCATTATATTAGTCGTAGTTGCTGTGGCATTAGCAATTATATTTTGGGATAAAATTAAATTGGTATCAAATACTTTATGGGAAAAAGTAAATAGCAATGTTGACCAAGTAGACAACATAACACCTTAATAGAAAATATTATTTACATGGATAGAGGGAAAAACAAATGAAGATTATGAAAACACAACAAGGACACACAATTGTAGAAGCCACCATCATATATCCAATAACAATTATGCTGTTTTTTGTGCTTTTATATGCAGGTCTCTTTATCTGTCAGAGAGCGATCCTTCAGTCAAGTCTGGAGGACGCTCTTATCTACTATAAAAATACGGATACGGATACCTATGTTTCCACAGATAAAAAGTTAAGTTTTACGATAGATGGAAATACCATTGCGGCAACAGGAAATACCTATGAAAATACCAGGAAGCTGGATCCGTACAGAAATATTTTTCATGCGGTGGGAAGTGTTTTTGGAAATGGCATAAATCAGAGTGATTTTAAAAATTTTTTTGTTTCTTCCTATAATCACATATCCTTTTATAAAGGTGACAATATTAATGTTACGATCAAAGAAAACAATTATGTGATTTATAAGAAGATTACAGCAACTGCAACGCAGAAAATGAATACAGCGGTAAATATCGCCTGGGTGGGAGGCGAGAATTCTCTTTCCTTAACAGCAGAGGCAGCCGTAGTTGCAATAGACGGAGACAGCATGATCCGGGATGTGGATTTTGCAAAAGATATTGTGAGTGAGACAAAACTGGGAAAGAAAGCATCCGAACTGGTAGATAAAGCAGTGGATGCATACAATAAATTGAAAGAAAAATTCAAGTGATAGACGCATATAATCAGAGGAAAAAGTTATGAAAAGAAAATTTGCGAGAGCATCAGTTACGGTTTTTGTGACCATTATTTTGATTCCGACTATTGTTTTATCAGGAATATTGACAGAAATCGCAAGAATTAATTTATATAGTAATCAGGCATTGATGACAGCGGATAATTATGGCGAAACTGTTTTGACGCAGTATGATGATTTGTTAAAAGACCTGTATGGATTATTTGCAGTCACACAGGATGAAGAGGCATTAAAGGGGATTGAAACTTTGCAGGAGTATATGAAAACCTCATTTTATCCGAATAATAAAACAATCAGTTTCCAGCATTTACAGGGAACACCGGTCAATAAGGGAACAAGCTATAAGGGATTTAACCCTTATGGAGCAGCTCAAATAGAATTATCCTATGAAGCCGCATCCGATCAGGCAAATTTGGGAAATAACAATGTGCTGGCTACGCAGATTGGAGATTTTATGCACTATCGGATTGTTCAGAGTTTAAAAGGAGATGTGGACTGGGTATTAAATGCAATTGACCAGGTGCAGGGAAATAAGGCAAATACAGATGCTGTAGATGCACAGCAGGATTTAACAAAACAGTGTGACAAAGCACTGGAGGCTATGCGCAGTTATTATATACAGCTTGCCAAGATCGCAACCTATGAAGAGTATTATTTAAAAGAACTGAATCATACATATCAGGAACAGAAAAGGCAAATAGAGGAACTGGTAAAATCGGAACGCTATCAGGAGTATATAGAGGTTTTTCAGAGCAATCAAAATGCAGAGAATGAAGCATCGGAAGAAGATACGGAAAAAGATACAGAAGATACGGAAGAAGCCACAGAAGACAAGATTGATTTACAGGAGGAGGGACAATATTTTTCCGATCGTTTTGAGCAAATTCTTTCACCATATGAGACCGTGTATAACAAAGGAAATGCGCATGGAAAATACAGGGTAACGTTTCTAAATTATGAATCTGCGGCAAGAGATTTGGTATCCAAAGGAAAGGCAGTAAAAAAAGAACTGGACAAAATACAGGTATTGCAAAATAAACTGGATCAGAAAATGGAAGCTGAAAATGTCAGTGAAGACTTAAAGAAAAATATGAAAGAAGAAAATGCGGAGCTTCACAAATTATTTGATTCTTCAGATCCAAGCCTGGAAGGAGATAATTACGTGGCATTGGCAAATGCAATGGCAAGCAGCTATAATTTTGCATGCAATACAGAGTTTTCGGAAACCGCAAAGGAGATTTTAAAATCGCTGAACGATGCAAGAGATTATTATATGCGTTATTTTGATGGCAGAGAAAATAAATATGCGGATAACGAAAAGGTTGTGTTTTCTGGTGAAATTAAGATCAGTAAATTTGATAATTTTGATGAACATACAGGATATGAAACTTTGTATCGAACATTGGAAAATTCGTTTTGTGAAGAAAGTAACAGCGAAGCAGAAAAAGAAGCAAAGGATGTGAAGAAGAAAGGGGAAAAGGTATCTCAGGAGAAACAGAAGGCTTTAAGTGAAGAAAAATTTTCAGACCTAAAAAATATACCAGATGGTATTCCGATCGGAGATACTGGAAAGGCAGATGAGCTTAATGTCGGCAGTATGATTAAGTCGGCTGCATCCCTGTTTCAGGGAAGTCTGGGGGATGCCAAAAATGAGCTGCTTTTGAAAGTATATACCGTGAATTATGATACGGGAATGTTTTCGGATCGGGTAACAAATGTAAGAAAAAATGGAGAAAAACAAAAGAGTTTAACCGGATATGAGATGAGTGAACAGATCAATTATCTGTATCAGGCAGAATTGGAATATTTATATGGCGGTCATAAATCGTCAATGGAAAATCTCAAGGAAACCAGAAATTCTATTTTATTGTTCCGCATGTCTGCCAATATGGTATCTACTTACACCATTAAGGAAGTAAACGATGCAATCCGTGCTGTGACAAAAGCAGCTTCAGCAGTAAATCCGGTGCTGGGTGTGGCGGCAGCAGCGGCACTGCGGTTAGGTGCCGCAGGGGTTGAAACATATAAAGACTGGGAATTGTTAAAAAAAGGAGAAAGTGTGACCTTACTAAAAACCAAGGTTGAGCAACTGACTTCTTATGAAGAATTGAAAGAATTGCTTCCGGGATTAAAGAAGAACGGAGAAAAAACAGAGGAAAATGCAAAGCGGATAGAACTGAACTATGACCAGTATGTATTTGTGATGTTGCTGGCACTGGTGCCGAGAGAAAAGATTATACAAAGAACAGGGGATTTGATTTGTTTGAATATTAATAATGTAGAACAGCAGGGGAATATTGAGTCCCTGAAATTTCAGATGGATCATGCTATCACAGCGGTGAAAGCGTCATGCAGCATACATATGAATTATTTGTATTTATCAGATGGATTTGTCCGATCAGTAGTAGATGATGGGACTGCTTCGCAGATACGGGAATTTGAAAAAAATAAGTATAAATACTCAGTGATAAGGGGGTATTAGCTTATGAAAACCAGATGGAATAAAGAACAGGGCAGTGTGGTAGTAGAAGCAACGATTGTGTTACCGGTGTTTATGCTGGCTGTTTTTTGCCTGCTTAATTTTATGAATATCCTTATGCTTCACAACAAAATACAGTTTGCGATCAATGCATCTGCACATGAACTTGCAAGTTATTCCTATGCATATACCGCATTAAACATAGATGATGCGGTCAACCAGATTGAAGCAGATGGAAAACCATATACTTCGAAAATTGATGATACTTCCAGTCAGGTAATGGATTGCCTGAATAAAATACAAAACCTGTCAGAAACGAAGGATATACAGGGGACGGCGGAATCCGGTAAGAAAACCGTAGAAAGTGTCAAAGATTTGCTGTCGGACCCAAAAGGAGTATTGATTGGCAGCGGCTATATTGCAGCAGACGCGGCAATATATGGAACCAAAAATCTGGTGGGACAGATTTCGATAAAAGGACTTACCAAAAAATATCTCTCGCAGGGAAAGAATTCCGCGGATGCATATTTGAAAAAATATGGAGTGAAAGAAGGTTATGAAGGATTAAGTTTTCGAGGGACAAGTATGCTCAATGACAGCGGTCATAAGATCATTGATGTAGTGGTTGAATATGATGTCAGTCTGGCGGGCTTCGACTGGATTATAAGCAGTTCAAAACTGCATGTGGTACAAAGAGTCAGTGTGCCGGGATGGCTGGATGGTGATGGAAAGACACCACAGAAATATGGGTTGAAGAAACAATAGAGGAGTGTAAAAGCATGATTTGGGCAAGTATGGGATTGGGAGCTGTCTGTGCAATATTATTTGTGCAGCTTTTATTACTGTTTTTAAATGAAAGATGTGAATTAAAATTACAGATCCGGCATGGCATAGTCTGTTCAAAATCGGTAGTTGTGACGGAACTTTCAACCGCGTGTGTGATCGCTTTATGGATGTGGAACTGTTGGAATTCTTACGAACTTTCTGCGATGATTCTGCAAATGATTCTGCTGATCGGCATGGCGGTTTTGACGGTTATGGATTATAAAATACAGTTGATTCCCAATAAGTTTTTATTGTTTATGGTTGGAATATGGCTTGTTGTGATCGGGGGAACTGCTTTGGTGCAGCCATCCATTGCAATGACACTCATCCTGCAGGGAATTTTGGGAGCAGCAGTTGGAGCTGTGATTTTTGGCGTCTGCTATATGCTCTCCAGAAAACAGTTAGGTGCTGGGGATGTGAAGCTTGCGATTGTGATGGGCCTGTATATGAATCCTTCCTGTTCCGTTTATTCGTATTTGATTGGAACAGTTCTTTGCTGTGTCGTATCGCTTGGTCTGATCATAGCAAAGAAAATCGGATGGAAAGACAGCATACCGATGGTTCCGTTTTTGACGGTTGGAACATGGATTGCATTGTTTTTGGTCAAATAGAGATGGAGTGTGCATATGAAAAGTAAAAAACTTGGATTTATTTTGATATTTGCGGTTGTGATTTTTTTCGGATGGATTTTGTGTATTAAAAAAGCCTCTGGAATGGAAGAAAAAAATGAACAGAAAAATTTGGTGGTACAGGCGGAGGGATATATTCAAAAGCAGTTATATGTAAGAGGAATTCCACTTTTGGAAGATGCATTGAAAATCAATACTGCAAATAATACAGATATTCAAAAGAAACTGTTATCGGCATATAAAGACTATGGCGATATGGATTCTTATTATGAGTTATTGCAGAAAATGGAAACAACACAGTCGGCAACAGCCGGTGATTATGTTGTAATGGCAAATTATGAGTTGGAGCAGGGAGATGTTTCCGCTGCGCTGCAGGTGGTATTGAATGGATTAAAAAAACATAAAGATAAGACATTAAATGATTTGTATGAAAAATATCGTTATGAATATTCATTAAATCAGACTAATATACAAGAGATTTGGCCGACTTCAGATGGAACATATATGCCTGCAAAAGAAGAGACAAAATGGAATTATATGGATGCCGATGGAAATGAGTGCTTGACGGTAAAGGGAGACCAGGTTACTGCATTTAATCGCGATGGGAAAGCTGTAATTAAAAAGAATGGAATTTTTTATGTTATTTTAAAGAATGGTGATTTATACGGGATAGATGAAACGGGAATCGATGAGGTTCTTGGAATTACAGATAAGTATATTATAGCGAAGAAGAACAATTTATATGGATTTTATGATTATGATTTTAAGCTGCTTTCAAAAAAATATCAGTATGAAAATATGACCATAAATAATTGTGGTGTAGCAGCTGTTCAAAAAAATGGAAAATGGGGAATTATTAATGATTCGGGAGAACAGATTAGTGATTTTATTTATGAAGATGTTGCTATAAATTCGCTTGGACAGGCATTTGCCGGAAATCGAGCAATGGTGAAAAAGGATGGGGCATGGATTCTCATTGATACAAAAGGAACACAGATATCCAAAGAAACTTATGCAGATGCAAAGGCACCGGAATCAGGGGAATATATTGCAGTTGCAGATGAAAATGAACGGTGGGGATATATTAATAAAAACGGAAAACAGGTAATTGATTTTACTTATTTTAATGCAAAGTCCTTTAGCTGTGGTGTTGCTGCAGTGCAGGTGGCAAATGAATGGGGATATATCAGCCAAAAAAATGTTTTGGTGATGGAAGATTGCTATGAACAGGCACAACCGTTTCATGAGGGGTATGCTTTGGCAAAAAATACAGAAGGTATTTGCATTTTAAAAATGAGTTATTATGATTTAAATAATTAAATGAGACGGAGGGAAAAATATGTTCGATGTAAATAGAATAGAGGCAGAACATTCATTAGAGGCCAATTTTTTAAAGATAAGATGTATGGTATCTGAAGAGCCCGATCCAATTGCAATTCGAGTGATTTTAAATGATAAACCGGATTTTCTAATGCCTATGAATATAATTGAAGTTAATAACAGACTGGAATTTCGCTATACCCTGGGAAACCAAATTGCACTGGAATATATGAATTTTGGATTCACGAAAAGCCAGTTTTTAAAAATGTATCAGGGGTTAATTCGTCCGTTTATAGATGGAAGTGACTGGATGTTGGATTATCATTGCTTTTGTGTAAATCCGGGGTATGTGTTTTTGGATAAAAAGAATTATACGGTATCCTATTTATATATTCCAATGAATAGTTTTTCAAATACAGATGAAGATATTTTAAATTTTCTAAAAGGAATATTAAACAGGGTAACAGTATCAGATGACAGTTCCTTTTTAGTAAAACTGTATCAGGCATTTAGTCGGGAAAACATTACGTTGCGTGAATTGAATACGTTGGTAGAGCAGGAACTGGAATCTGGAAGCGCAGAGAATGAAGCGGTAAAGGATCAACAGCCGATTTATGAAAAAACAATAAAAAAAGAAACATCGAATGTTAAAGAGCCTGTCTTGGAAGAAAAAAATTTCGCAAATAATTTTATGACAAACTCCAATCCGGAAAAGAATAATTTTGTAGATGAATTGATGGCTGAAATAAAACCAAAGGATAAAACTCGACCGCATAATGAAGTGAAAGAAAATGAGCCGAAAAAAAAGTCTTTTCTAGGCAGTATGTTTTTCGGGAAAAAAGAGCAGAAGGTATCTGAAGTTTTTGAAAAAACGGAGGATAATGAAAATGAAGTGATAAATGCACTTTTTGGTGATGGAAAAAAGAAAGAAAAGGGATTAAAAAAAGAAGAAAAAAAGAACAGGAAGAATAAAAAAATCGAAGAAAAAGAAGAACTGTCGGGACAGGATATTGTTCAGATGATAAAAGAAAAGCCTTTCGAGAACCTTTCAGCGGTGGAATATAATTATACCCAGATTGAAACGGAAGGTGATGTAACAGAAATCGAGGATGGGGTAGAAAATCTGACAAAACCTCATTTGGAGTTACTTAATGCAGGCTTGCTGGGAGTGCCGACATATATTGACCTGGAATTTTCCAAACCACAGCTTGTAATAGGAAGACAATCTTCGGACAGGGTACAGCCGGATATTGCGTTTGCAGCACATTATAAGAAAGTAGGCCGTATGCATGCCTGCTTAAAACGACAAAATAATAAAGTGTATCTTGTGGATCTGGGATCCGCGAACGGCACCACGGTAAACGGAAAAGTTTTAATTCCCAATCAGCCATATGAGTTAAACAATGAAGACCAGATTGGATTTGTTGCTTCGGATCCCATTGGATATAAAGTTGTGATATAGCAAAGGAATATAGATATGAAAGTCATATGCGCTTATGATTCTGATAAAGGAAATTATAGAAAAGTTAATCAGGATGCTGTATTTGTAAATGCAATGAACCAGAAAAATCATGTGTTTGCTGTAGGTGCCGTATTTGATGGAATCGGAGGTATGGAACATGGAGAGATCGCTTCTGGGACATTAGCAGCAGAGATGAGGCATTGGTTTTCAGAAGTCTGTTCATGGATAAATTTAAATACAATAGAGAAGGAAATCATTTTTTCACATTTCAGAGATTTTGCGGAATATTCAAATGATAAAATCTGGCAAATTCGGCAGAAACAAAAAATTAATACGGGTTCTACCATGGCGGCAATTATCATTCTTGATGATGAATATTATATTATTCAGGTGGGGGATAGCAGAGTATATAAATTTCATCAACATTTACAGTGTCTTACAATTGATGACATTGTGATAAAAGAAACAGAACAGGGGGTTAAGAATTTTCTGACGAATTATATGGGAAAACAAGAGGAATTAGATTTTTCAGAATATCGTGGGATCGTTGAAGCTGGAGATTTGTTTTTTGTATGTTCGGATGGGTTTTATCATTTTCTAATGGAGACTGATTTACAGGGATTTTCTACGGTACAGTCATGTATCAGCCAAGTGATTGAAAAATTGAAACAAAGAGGGGAAAAAGATAATATTTCTGTGGGGATGATGCAGATATCAGAAGAAAAAAGAACTTTTACAAAACATTAGCTAAAAAGAAGAAAAAACCAAGAAGCAGAAAAAGAAGACTGTTCATAAGTAAAGAAAATACAAGGTTTTTAAGAAAACCAGATGTTCTTGCCCCGTAATAAACCAGGCATAAGAATTTATATCCCTCAAACAAACCTATACAGACTAAATAAGCATAGAATGAAAAATGCAATATATAGGAAAAAGAGAGAAATCCGAGAGGAAGCAGGATTTCAGGGAGAATATCTGTTCGTGTGATTTTATGGTGGCAGTAACTGCATTTTCCTCTGTTTATTAGATAAGAAATGACAGGAATCTGTGAACGGAGAGGAATTTTTGTTCCGCAGGAGGGACAATAGCAGTTTGGATCATATATTGATGTGACTGCTCCTTTTAAAAGGCGAGAAACATCTGTAGTTGCATATGCTCCCAATATAAAATAAATTATGATAAGTATCAAATGAAGGATGTGTTTTGTCATATAAAAATCCTCTTTTCTATCTATTCTGTTTTAATAGTAACAGAGTAATTCAAAATATCAAGTGAAAATTACAATAAGTATATGGTACTTTTGAACCAAAATTAAAAGGCACAATGAAGGGCACATATTGATTGTAAAAATGGAGGTGCTACAATAAAAATAATAAGAAATTGTCAACAAAGGAGAGTGGCTTATGAAAAAGAAAATGAAGAAAATGGTTATGTTACTTTTATGTTTCCTATTAACCGCAACAACCTGCTATATACCTGCAACCGTTCATGCAGAATCAATTACGCAGGCCACATCTTATACTATGGGAACGACACAAAGTGGGGTAATTACAGAAAATGGAAATGGAAAACAGTATTACCGTTTTGAATTGACAGAATCCGGAGAGGTGACTATAGATGCAAAGGCGTATATGAGTCATATGCATATGCATATTTATAACATTGATGCAGAAGAATTATGGGAAATTGAACCATATTGGAATAGTACATCTGAAGTCATAACAGTAGATGAAAAAGTGTATTTAACAAAGGGAACCTATTATTTATGTTTCGATCGGAATGGGTATGATGGACAATATAATTTTACTTTAAATTTTACTTCATCAAATGAAACATATGGAGAATCAAATGGTGGTTCGAATAATTCTTTGGATACAGCAAGTATATTGCAGGTGGGAAGTACTTGCAACGGACAAATCGCATTGAACGATGAAAAGGATTTTTACAAGTTTACGTTATCAGATTCCGGAACCGTCAATTGGAAAGCACTTTTTTATGATATGAGAACTGTCAACTGGACCTTATATGATGAAAAGGGAGAAGAACTTTTGCACGATGATTCGTGGAATAACGCAACAACAACCAATATTACAATAGATGAGGATCTGGTATTAACAAGAGGATCGTATTATCTTTGCATTAGTATTTATGGAAGAAATTATCCCTGTGTGTCATAATAGATGTCAGTGAAGCAATAAGATATTTGTGGTAGAATGAAACTATCATAGGAAGGAGCTTCACAATGAGATATAGTCCAGAATTTAAGGAGGCAATGCTTCGCAGAATGCTACCTCCAAACAATGAGTCAATTACTAAAATAGCCAAGGAGGAAGGCATCAACGAGCAAACACTTCGTAACTGGAGAGATAAAGCCAGAAAAGAAGGTGTTGCTGCCCCAGGAACTAACGCGCAATCAGATGATTGGAGCACACAGGATAAGTTTCTTATAGTTGTTGAAACAGCAAGTATGAATGAAACAGAGCTTGCTGAGTATGCCCGTAAAAAAGGCTTATATGTTGAGCAAATCAAAGCATGGAAAGATGCATGTATGAATGCCAACGGCGGTATTGCGAAAGAAGCAGCAAAGTATAATCGAGAATTGAAAGAGTCCGAAAAGGAACGGAAAAAACTCGAAAAGGAACTTCAACGCAAAGAGAAGGCTTTGGCAGAAGCGGCTGCTCTGCTAGTGCTGTCAAAAAAAGCAAATGCGATCTGGGGGGATCCAGAGGACGTTCAATAAGCGCCTCAGATCGCGAAAACGCTATTATGCTTATTGATGAAGCCGTCACTGCTGGAGCAGGACTAAGTAAAGCTTGTGAAAGAATCGGAATAACGGAACGCACTTACTACCGTTGGAAAGCCTTACTAAGTAAATTTGATTCTTACGAGGATAGAAGATCTTATGCAGATCATTCTAACCCTGTAAATAAACTTACGCCTACTGAAAGGCAGGAAGTTATAGATACCTGTAATACCGAACGATTTGCAAGCCTGCCACCATGCCAGATTGTTCCGGCATTAGCTGATGAAGGCAAATACATAGCATCGGAAAGAACTTTTTATAGGATACTTCATGAAGCAAAAATGCAAAATCATAGAGGACGCAGTCAGGAGCCAGGCAAACATCATAAACCAACATCATTCTGCGCTACAGCACCAAATCAAGTTTGGACTTGGGATATTACATATTTAAATGGTCCAGTAAAAGGCTATTTTTACTATCTGTATTTAATAATCGATATCTTCAGTAGAGATGTTGTTGGGTGGGAAGTATGGGAAGATCAAACTGCTGAATTAGCTAGTGAGTTAATCAAAAAAGCATGTCTTTCCCAGCATCGTTTATCTACGGCGCCATTGGTTCTGCATTCAGATAATGGAACACCGATGAAAGGCGCTACAATGCTTGAAACCCTGTATGCACTTGGTATTACACCGTCAAACAGTAGACCAAGAGTGAGTAACGATAATCCATACTCAGAATCTATTTTTAAAACTTTAAAATATAGACCAAACTATCAGCCCAAAGGCTTCGGAACTATTGAGGAAGCCCGTGGATGGTGTGCAAAGTTTGTGAAATGGTATCGTTATGAGCATCATCACAGTGGCATAAAATTTCTAACAGCGGCTGAGCGTCATGCCGGCAAAAGCGAAGAAATATTAAACAAGCGCCATGAAGTATATGAAGCTGCAAAAGCTGCGCATCCAGAACGTTGGAATGGCAGAGAAACTCGCAACTGGAATAATATTACTGAGGTCTATCTTAATCCAGATAGACAATATGAAGAAACACCAGTTGAATTGAGTAATGACGAAGAAATAGCTTCATAAAACCGATTTACAATGTTATATCATGTGGGTATCTGATCTTGTATGAACGTTCAAATCATTTATCATTGAATGCTCATACAAGACCAGATACCATCAAGATAGTAATCAGAAATATATTACCCGAAAAAATGTTGAATTTTACTGACAACTACCTTGACAAACAGCGTTATGGAAAATATACGTTTTCCACTTCGTTTTCTTCAGCAAATGAGTCTTATGCAGAATCAAATGGGGGATCAAATAACACCTTAGAAACAGCTTCACAGATGGAGCTGGATAAAATTTATAAAGGTCAGATTGGAATCAATGATGAAAAAGATTTTTATAAAATTTCGTTACCATCAGATCGTCAGGTTACGTTAAAAATAAATGGAACAATGCGTGCGATCAACTTGAAAATCTATAGTCAGAATGGAGATGAAATTTGGTCGGATTCTACATGGAGCAGTGAGATCACAAATAAAATTTCCTATGCAAAAGTAAAATCTTTAGAAAAAGGAAATTACTATATTGCAATTGTAAAATATGGAAGTTATTGTGGAGATTACGATGTCGCGATAGAAAACTTAACACAACAGAATTGCACACATGATCAATATACCAGTGCTTGGCATGATGCAACTTATTTTACAAAAGGCTATAGAAAGTATACTTGTACGACATGTGGTTATTCCTATAAAGCAGATTATTCGCCAGTTAAAGTTTTAGGAAAAGGCCATATAAGTTCCTGGACTACAAGTACAGGAAATGGATGGATTAAGCCAAGCTGGTCAACCGTTTCTGATGCATCTGGGTATCAGGTAAGGTACAGCAGATCAAAATCGATGAAGAATGGTGTTGTCACAAAGACATTAAAAGGAAAAAACAACACAAGTAAGTATTTCAAGGGATTATCAAAACACAAAGCCTATTATGTTCAGGTTCGTGCATATAAAAGATCAGGAAGCAAAGTTGTTTATGGTGCATGGTCGGATAAAGTAAAATTGATAACTAAATAATAGGGAGTTGATAAGAAATGCTTATCCATTTTGATAAAATTCAGTATAGTTGTTGCTAAAGACAACATGAAATGGATGGTGTATGATGCAAATGAAAAAATATGGCGCGAAGGTTAAAGCATTAATTATAATAATATGTATAGGTATATCATTGCTTGGTACGAATATGTCTCCGCAGGCGGCACAAACAACGCTGAAAGTGTACCTCAATAAAGATCATGGGGCACAGGATTACACGAACCGTAATTGGGCTCAAATTGTGTATAATTATCTTGTTCCCGTTCAAAATGGATATATGAGAGTGCATATGAAAATGGATGGAACAACTTATGCAGAATACTATGATAAGCAATTTCAATTTTTGTCGCAAAAAGTTATATCGGCAGAATTACCTTTAGCAGGAGGTTTTTTTGCGGGAGAAAATAATTATTACTTGGTGTTTGGACAGAGTAATAGGGAAGAACTAAATACAACAGAAGTAGTCCGCGTGGTACAGTACGATAAAAGTTGGAATCGTTTACAGGTGGCATCAATTTATGGGGCAAATACAACAGTCCCATTTGACGCCGGAAGTTTGCGCATGACAGAACATATGGGAAAATTATATATTCGAACATGCCATGAGATGTATAAGACTGAAGATGGATTAAATCATCAGGCAAACATGACGTTTGTGATTGATGAAAATAATATGACAATTTCGGATTCTGAGTATGGAATCAGTAATATAAGTAACCAATTTGCTTATGTATCGCATTCTTTTAATCAGTTTATCACGGTAGACGACTATGGTGATGTGATATTTTTGGATCATGGAGATGCTTATCCGAGAGCTTTGGTAATTTCAAAAATGGGGAAAAAAACGGAAAGACAAAATATTATTACTTTTTCAGGAGAAATAGGAGAAAATTATACAGGAGCAACAGTTGGCGGATTAGAGTATTCAAGTTCAGCCTATCTTACCGCAGGTACATATAACAAAAAAGAGGGTGAAGAAGAAAATGAAATGTATTTGTCTGTAAATGATAAAAACTTAAAGGATGAAGGCAAAATTGTTGTTATTGGAAAAAGAAAAAAAGGAAAAATATACGAAACACCTCAGCTGGTAAAGGTTTCGGATAATAAATTTTTGGTCATATGGATGGAAAAAATTTATAATAAGAAAGAAGATTCTTATCAACAAAGTAATAAAATAAATTATGTATTTGTTGATGGAAGTGGTCAGTTGATAGATGGAATAAAGCAACAGACTGGAGTACTTTCAGATTGTCAGCCAATATGTGAGGATGGAAAGATCATTTGGTCGACTGCAGATAATAAATCTTTGACATTTCATATAATTGATGAGAAGGGGGTGTATTTATCTCAAAAAGCAAACTTCCCAGAGAATGTAAAACTTTATCCCGTGCCACTTTCTAAATGTCATTTAGTAGCAAAAAAGGTTGGCTCGATTAAGAGTATATCGGATGATGATGAGTATGAAAAACATATGAAATCATTCATTCTTTATGAAAATGATAGTAAGAAAGTTTTGAAATATGATAAAGATTTTCA